>Ga0137399_10000013_pt1 | contig 61221 bp, 50 predicted proteins | sample czorhiz316metaG_FD_104810 | JGI IMG/M metagenome (GOLD analysis project Ga0137399, IMG submission 104810) | Vadose zone soil microbial communities from Angelo Coast Range Reserve, California, USA - czorhiz3.16 metaG | ecosystem: Environmental > Terrestrial > Soil > Vadose zone | place: USA...
ACGGGAAAGATTATTTCGACCCAGACTGAATCACCAAGCGACCAAGCCAAAGAAGCCGCCGCGGACAAAAAGAAAAACTAGCCGCCGGCTAGAATTTCACCGTGACGCCAGTCCGGAAAAGTTTTGCGTCGTTATTGTCGTAGCTAAAGCTGCCAAAGACATCGACGTGACGTGCGGTGTGCGCGCGAACGCCGACGCTGCCAACCAATTCCTCGCCGCCAATCAAAGTGACGAGTGACATCTCTCTGACACATCTCGCGAGAGAAGGTCAGTTGTTATCGGACCGGAAAGTGGGCGGCGTTTCGCCGCAACCACAGCAGATATCCCAGTGCATCTCATAACTTTGGATGCCTTGATGATACTGATCCTTTGCTTTGCGAGATGTCCAGTACATGGTCCGCGAAAACGGAATGTTCGCGTGACGGGCCGCATTCAAAGTGCACTCTGTGCGGGCGGCTTCGTTAGCCGGATAAGAGCAATCGGTCGGCGGAACGCAAACGACAAAGGTATTTCTGGAGTCGAGGGATTCTCCCGTGGCCGGGGTGCAGTCCTTGCCCTCGGGGCCAATGATCAGACCCATGAAACCGTATTCCCAGAAACTTTTGCCGCTGCCACTGAAGCCTGTGACCGCGTCGCATTCCAAAGCCGTTTCCGCGAAGGCGCCCCCCAATCCCAACGAATTGACTTCGATGGCGGGTTTGAGCGGATCGAATTTGAGTGAAGCTGGCCCGCCGCTCATATCGCGGATAAATCCAAGCGGCCCCACTTTGCCCAGGTTGACCTTGCCGGCTTTGTGTGCGGCCCGAGCGCTGCAGTTTTGTTCGTCATTTGCAGTCATGCCCTTGCAACCCGTAGTTCGCAGTTCGTAGTTCACTTCCTGCGCGACAAAGCCGTGGGCGAGCTGTGTCGACCAAGCGCCCCCCAATTGCGGCGGCAAACTCGGCACGAGCGGAAATCGCAGGATGGTCTTGATGGAACCCTTGCAACCATTGTTATTCCACTTGGAGTTGATTTCGATGTATCCGCCAAGCGCCTTGCCCGCTGCACACGGTTTCACTTCGGGTAAGCGTGACTCGCACGATAGCGCTATGAAAACGAGCCCAGTGCTAATGGGCGAGCAGACAGATCGAGTAGAGATAACGTTTCACGCGACACCGCGTCCAAGGAACGGACTTCTATTTTTTAATTGTGATCTCAACCCGGCGATTTTTTTGTCGGCCCTCCGGATCGTCGGAGCCATCAGGTTTCGTGTTGGGCGCCACAGGTTTGGCCGCGCCCCAGCCGTGGGTCTTTATCGAGTTTGCGGCAATGCCGTGTTTCGCAAACCAGTTTTTTACCGACACTGCGCGACGGTCGGACAGTTTTGCGTTGTAACTCTCGGAGCCTTTGGCATCGGTGTAGCCCTCGATTAGGACGCTCGCTTTCGAATAACTAGCGATCATCTTCGCAATTTGCGCGAGAGTTGGCTCAGCCACGGCGCGAATGTCAGCCTTGTCGAAATCGAAAAGAATATCGCCGAGCAAGTTAATCTTCACTTCGGTGGCGGTCTCCTTCACGTCCACCCCTTTGGCGACAAGATCGACAATCTGACTTTGCAGCGCGCTGGTGGAACCATCAGTGCCTTGGTTCTTGCCTTGCAGCGTTTGCGCGCCCCCGCTCAGATCCTCGGAGGAATATTTAAGATCGACTGACGTATAAATAAGATCGAGCGCTGCTGGTTTCTCGGTTTGCGCGTGACCCGCGGGGGACGCGAATACCAAGGACAAGACGAAAACGAAACCGACGATGGCGCGTCGATGCATAAACGCAGACGCAATTAGGGCGCTGCGATCGTTACGCCTTCAAATGGCGGCGCGCCCGGCAAATAGACGCTGATCTTGTCCACGCCGGCGGGCGGAGCCGGAAACTTCGCCCAGCCGCCGCGCGAAGCGCCCGGCTGGAGATCAAGATATTGTAAGTTGCTCGCCACCGCATGGCCTTCTGCGTCTTTCACGACCAGATATTTTTTCTTGTTCTTGCCGTCCACGTAATAGACATGCGCGGCTATGCTATCGCCCCCGAACCGGCCGAGCTGAGAAACATTGGCCGCCTTCGACCCGGTGTTGGTGTACTTAAATTTGATCGTAATCGTGTCGCCATCGCCGCGCGTCACCGGGCTCAATTCTACACTCACGCCCTCCCATTCCGTATCGGCCTTTTGCGTGGCTGCTTCCGGCTTTACGGTGGCCGTCTCGGATTTTGTCGCGCTCGTTTCAGCGCTTGGGGTGCTGGAATCCTGGGCTCCAACATTTTCGCTCACGAACGCAAAGGCGATGGGTAGAAGTAAGTGTAAGAGAAGTTTCATGGCTGATCCTTTTGAACTTTGATTTAGGCTCCGACGCCAGACTACGCCCCACGTCCCGCGCATGTAAAGCATCCGTAACCAGCAGACAAAGAAAGACTCGGCCCAAGCTTCGCGTTCTCTTATCGTTAGGTCATGTGGAACATGTCGCTCGTCTGGTGGGAATTCGTTCTGCGCGGGATCATTATTTATTTTTTCCTGATTGCTCTGCTTCGGTTAACGGGGAAACGACAGGTCGGCCAATTGTCGCCGTTCGATCTGGTTCTGCTCCTGGTCTTGAGCAACGCCGTTCAAAACGCCATGAACGGTGGCGACAATTCCGTCGTCGGCGGGATGATCTCGGCCGTGACGCTGGTCGGGGTCAACTGGATCGTTGGGGTCCTCACTTATCGCAGCAAAAAGCTGGAAGCTTTGGTTGAAGGAAGACCGGATGTGCTCATCCGCGATGGCAAGCTTTTCCAACAAACTTTGGAGCATGCCCAACTCACCCGCCATGAGGTAATGACTGCTCTGCGCGAAGCCGGCTGCGCCAGCATTGACGAGGTGCGAGCCGCGCTGCTTGAGAACGATGGTTCGATAAGTGTCATACCCAAAAGCAAAGGGAGTTGAGATGTTGAGACTTCGCGCTGAAAAACCAGCGCGACGAATGGCTTCGGCGCGAAACGTTTTTATGAATATCAGAGTTAAGTCTGCTAGCAGGATTATAGTTCTAGCCGTTGCTTGCGTGATCTTCGTTGGCGCCGCAGAGGCGCAAGCGGCCAGCCGAGGCGCGCGTCTAATCGTGCAACGAGCGCCCAACTTTGGAAATGAGCGCGTCGTCCAAGTGTGGATCGACCGCCGAATGGTGGCCGAGATTCCACGAAACCAGCATTACGAAGGATTCGTGTCGGGCGGGCGTCATACCTTGGGCGTGCTGAGCCTGCCAAATACGGAGTCGCGCCAGCCCACGGCGATGCGCCTGACCCTAAGATCAGGACGGACCTACATCTTCACAGCAACATGGGACTCGGTTCGCGGCACCGTTCTGAAAAGATCGACATCAGCCAGCGACACGACGGCGGTAGCACCGGCGAAGTCGCCGCGTTAAGGACAGAGGACCGAGGACAGAGGCAGCCGCAACAACGGATTAATTGAATGGTTCAATGAGTGACCCTGTCCAATTGATTACTGAAGTGACAACTGACCACGGACAACTGACCACAGACCGACAGAAAACAATACATATGAAAACCAACAAAGTTCTCTTCCTCGCTTTGATCGTGAGCGTCGCTTTCGCTGTTTCAGCCCAGGCCGGTGACCGCCACCGGAACAACGGTAATGCACAAACGGTTCGTTCCGCACCCGCGCACTATTCCGGAGGCGCGATCCACTCTGCCAGTCCGCGCTTCGCACAGCGAAGCGGCTCCAATTCGATGGGACGCAATTTCCAATCGTCACCGCGCATGACAAGCCGCTCGATGCCGCAGTTTTCTCAGCGTCACTTCAATTCGGGCGGAAACGCTCCGATTGTTCACCGCCAATTTACACCTCGAACGTTCGACCGCGGCAATGGCTCCGCGCGATTCCAGAGCAATGGGAATTCTGCAGCGCTACAGCGTAACCGCGTAAATCGTTTTAGTTCGCTGAATAACCGCGGACTGAACGGCACCGGCGGGGAAAGTAGTTTCACGCGATCGGGCAACAACCGACCGATCCAAACGAACCGGTTCTCACAGATGCAGGGCGGGCGTCGCGGTGGCACCGCGCAGCTGCAAGGCCAGGGTGGCAATCGGACCGCGCGACTCGGGACTGGCGGCGGAAATCGAACAGTTGGCAACATCAGCCCCGGCCATAATCACGTCTTCGCGCAGCAGTCGGTCGGTTGGCATCGCGATTGGGATCGCCATTCCGACCATTGGTGGAATGGGCACCGTTGCCGTTGGGTGAACAATTCCTGGTTCATCTTCGATATCGGGTTCATCCCGTGGTTCGGCTGGCCCTACTACGATTACTACGCTTACGATTACTATCCCTCCGTTTATCCATACGGGTACGGTTACGGGTATGATTCGGGCGCGTCCTACGGCTCAAATTACTACGGCCAGAACGGCTACGATTCTTCCTACGACGATCAGGGCGGCTACGATTCCTCTTACGATGATCAGAACGGCAACGGTTCTTACGATCAATCCACCGCCGCGACGGTGGCCGACGTGCAGGATCAACTGGCGAGGGCAGGTTATTACCACGGACAAATCGACGGCGTCCTCGGACCGGAAACGCGTCACGCGCTGGTCCGTTATCAGAGCGACAAAGGTCTGGAGCCGAGCGGAAATCTGACCAGCGAAACGCTGCGGTCGTTAGGCGTGCAACGAGTGGCGCGTTACTAAGCGGTCGTACTTCAGACACAGCGAACAATCGCTGCCGACCAGCCTTCGCCGAGGCTACGGCTCGGCAAGCACGGCCGCCGCCACAGTCATGCCGCTACGAGGGTAACCCTTTGCGCGCGATCAGCTCCATCTGTTCGCAGAAACGGTCGAGCTCACTCAGCGTCGTGTAGACGTTTGGTGTGATCCGGATACCCTGAAATTCTTCGTGAATGATGGGCGTGGTGAAGATGTGGTGTTTGTCGAACAAATACTTAACGACGGCGTCGGGACTTGTCCCTTCGACGTGAACGTTTCCTATTGCGCACGATTGTTTCGGATCGAACGAAGTGTTGAACCGGACTTTGGGCACATCTTTGAGCCGGTTCATCCAGTAACGTGACAGGTAACGCAAACGCGCTTCTTTGCGTTTGCCGCCAATCCCGTTGTGAAACAGGAGCGCCTCGCCAATCGCCAGCCTGGGCGCCGCCGAGTGGGTGCCGATTTCTTCGAACTTGCGAATGTCACTTACTTGCTTGGATTCGGCGGCCATCAACGGCCAGATCTTGTCGATCTTATCGCGCTTCACGTAAAGCATACCGGTGCCTTTGGGCGCGTACAACCACTTGTGCAGGCTGGTGCCAAAATAATCGCAACCCAGGTCCTTCTGTTTGAAATCGAACTGGGCGAAGGAATGGGCGCCGTCCACGATCGTTTCAATTCCCCTTCCGCGCGCGATGTCGCAGACCACCTTCACCGGAGTGATCTGTCCCGTGATATTGATTTGATGCGAGATCAGAATCAGGCGGGTGCGATTGGTAATTCCTTTTTCAAATGCCGCGGAAATCTCGTCGAGGTTCTTGGGTGGAATGGGAATCTGGATCAGCTTGAGCTTGAGGCCTTCGCGTTTCTCCCGCTGACGGAGCGTGGTCAGCATCCGCGGATAATCCTGAGTGGTGGTGAGAATTTCGTCACCCGGTTTGAAGTCCATCCCCATGAGCAGAATCTCGAGTGACTCGGAAGCGTTGCGCGTGATCGCGATCTCTTCGCGATCGCAGCCGAACAGTTCGGCCAGGCCGGTGCGGATCGTTTCCGATTGTGGCTCCAGGATTTGCCACATGGTGTACGCGGTGGCGTCTTCCTGTTGCCATTGGTAACGCACCAACGCTTCGGTCACGATGCGCGGACTGGGCGAAACGCCGCCATTGTTCAAATTGATGATGCCGCGCGTGACGGTGAAAGAATTTTGAATGATCGCCCAGTAGTCTTCATCCATCGCCGCTTCCTCCGGCGTTAAATGCGCCACGGTCTTGGTCGCGGCTTGGACGTTTTTCAGCAACGACGCGACTGTTGCCGAAGAAAGCGCGGCCAGACCGAGGCTTTTGCCGGCGAGCGCAAGAAAGTCGCGACGGGTGCGCTGGCGAACCATGAAATTGGAGATCGTCACAAGATGGGCAGCGATTAAAAAGTAGCCGCCTTCAAGAATTACCGCGAGCCAGGGAAATTAGAAAGTAGGAAGTAGAATTTAGGAAAAGCGGACACGCTGAATGGAGCGAATGGGGCGAGCGAGTGGCCGGACGGCCAGGGTACTTGCCATCTATGGTAAACTGTGAGCGGTGCGCGAACGATTCCTGCCGGTTTACGGTGCGACGTTTCTGCTCTTGGCGAACGTCGCGCTCGGGGACGGGATTTATCAGCGCACAAAAAACGGTAAAGCGCTGGTCTGGAATAATCATCCCAAACCCGGCGAGGTAGCGACCTGGTCGGGTGGACGCGATCGCGAAGGATACGCGCGCGGGCTTGGCACGCTGAGCTGGTACACGAAAGAAACCGGTTCCAGGAAGCCCGCACTTTATGGGCGCTATTTCGGCCGCACCGTCCGTGGAAAATTTGAGGGACCGGTAAATGTTCATTCGAAACGAAAAACGCAGTACGCGATTTATATCGACGGCGTTCGAACGACGCGTTGGGCGAATGGCACCGCGTCGTCCCGCACATACGCTACGTGGCGCGCTGCAGTTGCGAGACAGAGCACCGTTCCAGAACCCTCCTTTGCCAAACGCGCCGGCGCAGCAGAGCCGGAAGCGCCGGCAGAAGGTCCCGCCTCCGCTCAAGATGAGCTACCGCGTGGCAGGCCGAGTCGCCGCGGTGGTTCAAGCTCAACCTGGGACGAATCTATCCAAGATCTCAGGGGCGAACGCTGGCCGACGATTGATATCGATGATTCGCTACGATTGCTGGCTTTGCCGCCGCGAACTTTGCGGACAAGACCGTGATGAGCCTGGAGAAGGGGGATCGGAGATGGAGATTGGGGTGGCAATTAAAAGCGCAAATTGCTATACTGCCGGGCCCCAAAAAACGACTCAACCCATCATCGAAAGGAAATTTATGTTCGCACTGAAAAGGAAATACTGGATTCTCGGCTCGATTTTGCTCCTCGCCTCAATTCCGTTCGTGGCGAAGGCCGTACGGACCGATGTGTCGCGCGATTTTCCCGTCTACAATAATCACAGTAAACCCGATTTAACGGTCGATCCGAAGCGGTTCGTTAACCAAATGGAAATCGTCGATCGCTTGTTCGATGCTTCGAGCTGCGAAATCAGCGAGGGCTCAGTCGGAGGAACCGGTTACCGGCGCTTGCTCCGGTTCGACACGGTGCTGATTAACGGCGGCGACGGCGACCTGGTCGTTGGCAGTCCGACCGATCCGAACAATCCGTATCATTCGGTGTTCATCTACTCGCCTTGCCACAATCATTACCACATCGCCGGGTTTTCCGATTACAAGTTGCTAAATATGGACCGCACGATTGCGGCATTGGGACATAAACAAGCGTTCTGTCTGGAGGACCTGCTCAAGTACACGAACGACAACAAGAGCAGCGGTTACACCTGCGCGTCTCAAGGAATCACGACTGGCTGGGCGGATTGGTATTTCAAACAACTGAGCGGCCAATGGATCGACATTACGGGCGTGCCGGCAGGCGATTACATCGTGCACGTGGAAATCAACGCGGCGCACACGTTCGACGAAGGCGCGAACCGATATCCGAACGTGATCGAGACAACGATTCATGTACCCGACCCGCGCAACAAAGTGACGATCGATAATTCTCCGGCGGCGACGGACTGACGCTCCGAAATTAGAAATTAAAAAGTAGGAAGTAGAAAACGCGGAAAGCTGAAATTGTCATGGGGCATAGTCACGGCAGAGATAATGTCAGGAAACGGGAGCGGCGCCGCAAAAAAGCGGAGCGGTTAGCGGCAAAGAAGAAAAAAGCGGCGAAGTAAGTCTTCGAAAAACTGACACCCTGAAAAGCGGAAAGCTGAAAAGATCAGCGGCGCCCGGGGAGGATGGGCGCGACTGCGAAGAAGGCGATCGGGATAACGGCCACCGCCGCAGCGGCGACGATCGTTACGATGTTAATCGACAAGGCCAAAGTGGAGTTTGTTAATAGCGATGAGACAGCAAATGATCCGGCCAGAAGCAAAACGCCAATCGCTGAAGCTTCGGCGATGATAAATCCGATCACTTTGGTGCGATGCTGCGGTAACATTGGCTATTAGTTAGCAAGTTAGCGGCCGTTGTCGGGATGAAATCGCCTTGAGACGTGCGAGTCGGCGAAAGTCCGTCGCTGGATGTTGAGTGGCTGCGATCTGGCGGCGGCAGCGAAGCGCCGAAAAGCCGCAGACCGGCGCTGCGTCATTCTGCGATTGGCAAAGTAAAGTGCGCCGTTTTGAGATAAAGTGAGTGTTAATTCCATGTGTGTTTCCGATCCGGGGGGAAAATGACCGAGGGCAATTCGATCAGACACAAGCAATCTACAGCCGAAACGCGCGTTCCCTAATTATTTTGAAAAGCTGAAAAGGAGACGTCTCCGAAAAGGAATGCGGTTAGGTCCTTTCCGAGTAGATTGTCCTGTGCCGATTTATATTTACGAGACCACCGATCCGACCAAACCGATCCGAACCTTCGAAGTGAAGCAAAGCGTCCACGACGAACCGCTTCGGAGCGATCCGGAAACCGGCGAAGCCGCACGGCGCGTGATCTCGGCCGGTTACAATCTTCTCATTCGCGGTAAATCAATTGGTCCTTCGGTCGGCTCAGTCGGCTCACACTGAGCCTCCCACAGGTCAGAGGTCACAGGTCAGAGGACAGAGGGCTTTTCGAAAAACTGAAACGTTGAAACACTAAAAGCTGAAAAGCTGAGCACACTGAAAAATGCGAAGAAAAGATTCAAACACATCGGCGCGCGCAAGAGTGTTGGTGCTGGTCGATGAATCGAACGTCGGCAGCTCGGTGCGGACGGCGGGGCGCGGTCTGGATTGGATAAAGCTGCGTGAATTTCTGGCCGGTCCAAATACCGGACGGGAGCTGATTGAGATGGTTGTTTACGCCGGATTGCCGCCCGCGATGCCCATCTGGCAGGAAGAACGCGACAAGAAGAATAAGTTTATGCAGTGGCTGCGCTCCAACGGATTCATGGTGGTGACCAAAGATGGGTCGCCCGCGGAGGAAGGACGTTACAAGGCGAACGTGGACGTAATGATGGCAATCGACGCGCTCGAGCTTTCCGCCGAGATGCAGCCCGATGTCGTTATTCTCGTAACCGGCGACACCGATTTCGCTTATCTCGCGATCAAGTTGAGGCGACGCGGTATCCGAGTGGAAGTGGCATCCGTTTCGCAAAATCTTGGGAACATATTGAGATCGGCTGCGAACGAAGTGATCGATCTCGCACAACTGTTTCGGACGTTCGAAATAATGAAGATCCAGGAGCCGACACCGACGCGAGCGATGCCGCCGCGTCAGAACCAGCAACAACATCAGCGGCGGCGCCGACCGCGGTTTGTCCCGGCCAAGGCCCGCAGTGTCTAACGACCGACTTCGGGTTATCAGCTATTCGTAATTGTTATTAGTTAGGTCGGCATAGGCAGATTCTTGCCTGTCATGGATTCGACTACGCTCGACCGGACAAGCCCTTCTTTGTCCGCTCTGAACGAGACTTGTGGTGGCTGACCGGTCATTCGTTATTCGCCTCGGCGAATCCGCGCCGCGAGTGGCCGGATCGGTTCGGTTGGTAGAAATCGGGAATTGCGGACTGCGAATTTGAATTAATAAAACGTCGCTGCGAATACGGCCAATTTGCAGATTAAATCCGAATCAGATTGGAGGGCCCGATGAAAACGAATCGGACATCTGGTTTCTTCACGGCGCGTGCGATTGTCGCACTGGCGCTTTGCTCAGTTGCTGCGCTACTGGCAGCGATCGGTTTCGCCGCCGCGCCATCGGTGTCTGCTCCGTCGCCGCAACGTGGGCCGTCGTTGGTCTTTCTATCGCGATCGTCAACGCCTGACGTCGCGCCGGTCGGCTCCGGGCCGATTCTTCTGCGTCCGAGTGCTTCACTGGCCGATCTCCAAAGCATTTTATCACCTCCTCCGGTGTCCCAAACTACGGGAGCCGCAGCAACCGGTTGGCAACTTGCGCCCCGCACCGAACCGATTCGGCGCGACTCGCCGCATTTGGTTTACGACGTCGCGCACGGTGTGCTCGTGCTCTTCGGCGGCATCATTTGTCAGGGCGCCAGTTGTTTTCCAGTCAACGACACTTGGACTTTCGATGGCAGTAATTGGACGCAGCAACACCCGGCTACGTCACCACCGGGTCGCTACTTTGCCAGCATCGCGTACGACGAAACCCGAAAGGCCGTCGTTCTTTTCGGAGGCGCGACGTGCGGAGCTCTCAAATGCGAAGAAGCACTCAATGACACTTGGACGTGGGACGGAACCAACTGGACCGAGCAGCATCCTATTCTTTCTCCGCCACCACGCTACAGCCACGCGATGGCCTACGACAGTAAGCATCAGCAAGTGGTGCTCTTCTCTGGTTGTTTCGAATCTTGTCCAGCAATGCTGTCGGACACCTGGACATGGGACGGCACGAACTGGACATTACAGACAACTCTGAACACGCCGCCGGCGCGGGCGGGAGCCAGCCTGTCCTTCGATCCGGTGCGCGGTCTAACAGTCCTTTTCGGCGGAGCCACGCCGGCGTCCACCACCGTCACCCGCGAGGGCGTCGCCGACTATAATGACACCTGGACTTGGGACGGCAGTAACTGGACTCAGCTTAGCCCGGCGACGTCTCCGTCCGGGCGACAAGGAGCTGGCATGGTCTTCGACTCGTCGCGTGGCGTAACCGTACTCTTCGGCGGTTATGACGATTCCCAAGCCCGCTTGATAGATGCTTTCCGCCAGGATACCTGGCTCTGGGACGGGACGACTTGGGTGCAGCAACAAAGCGCAACCATGCCGGAGCGAACCGAGAATCCAGGACTAGCTTATGAAGCTAGCCTCAATGAGACCGTACTAATCGGTGGCTTCACGTTTCATATGCCATCGCAGTTCGCCCCTCAAGGTTTCTTACTCTACGAAAAGGACACATGGACTCTCGATGCTGGCGGCTGGAAACATCTTCAAAGTACTTGGCCAGTGGAGCGCCAAGGCGCAGCCATGAGCTATGATAGTGCTACCGGGGTTATGCTCATGACCGGCGGGTTCTGCCTGGATTCGCCTATTTCCATCTACTGCGCTGACACTTGGAGTTGGGATGGCGCGCGCTGGACTGAACAGCATCCGGCCCACTCCGCTCCGTTCACGTTTGGCGCCCTGATGGCCTACCAGCAGGCGATCGGAAAGGTCGTCCTATTTACCGGCTTTCCCGCGAGTACTTGGACTTGGGATGGTGTAGACTGGACTCAGGAGAAGCCGGCTACTTCGCCTCCCGACACGGCCCAGGCGACATTCGCCCCGGACACGACCGGGAGCTTGATGCTGTTCGGTGGTTTCAATAACGTCGCTGGCGTCATCACTTATTCGCCGGACACCTGGCGATGGGATGGCACGACCTGGACTAAATTGACGACAGCCGTTGCGCCGCCGGGCCGACAATGGGCCATGATGGCTTACGACCCAGACACACATGAAGACGTGCTCTTTGGCGGCTTCTTATGTGGCACTCTCCTTCAAGGGTGTACTAACTACCAAGACACTTGGACGTGGGACGGGACGACTTGGAACCAACGCCAGCCTTTATTTTCGCCGCCGTCCATCTCCGCGGCCGCGATCGGGTACGACCCAACTGGACACCAAGTACTGATGTTTGGAGGCAGCAGCGTCGATCAGCAAGGCCTCTCTGTCGGCGTCATAAATGATACATGGAGTTGGGACGGTACGAACTGGGCGCGCCTGCAGACCAGCTCAGCACCTGGCCGAATTCTGGCGGCCTCGATGGCAACCTTCCCGCCGGGTGGCACGGCATTACTATTCGGTGGTCAACAGGACAACCCTGGCCGCGGAGTAAGCGACACCTGGACCTTTAGTCCGGCCACTCCTCCTACCCCGACACCTACGCCGACGCCGAGCGCAACACCAACTCCAACAGCGACCGCTACTCCAACACCGACTGCTACAGTTACTCCGACACCGACGATCACGCCGAGTCCTACTCCGACCGCGACGGCAACGGCTACACCGACTGCAACTCCAAGTCCGACGCCGACAGCTACAGCTACACCCACACCCACCGCCACACCGACAGCTACACCAACTGCAACTCCCACCGCCACGCCAACCCCGACCGTCACTCCAACGCCGACCGCCGGACCAACACCGAAAGTTAGTGTCGCTGTTGCACCGGCTCGGATTCGTTCAGGCGAAGACGCAACTTTTACTGTTTCGGCTTCATCTGCCACTTCTCAGTCGATCACGGTCAACTACGCGATGAGCGGCAGCGCAAAATTGGGAAGCGATTACACTCTGAGCGGCACGCCGGGACAAGTGACCATCTCTTCAGGACAATCGTCCGCCACCGTTACGCTTCACTCGATGACGAGCACTTCGCAGAAAAAGAACAAGACAGCGAACATGACTCTGCAATCGGGCTCGGGTTACAAAATCGCCAAACCTAAAAAGGCAACGGTCACGATCGTTCCCTAGAGGAAGCCGGAGAAAGAAGGGTTTGTCCGGTCATTTCGGAAGGTTTTTCCATGCCGAGCAAAAACAGAAGTGTCGGCGCGACATCGGCGAGGATGCCGTCGCGGACACGGAATTTGTTGGCGTCGTTAGCGACGTAGATGCAGTGAACCAAGTTAGTGGTATGTGCGGTGTTGGGTGAGCCGTCGGCGTTGCGCATCTGTTCGCAGTTGCCGTGGTCGGCGGTGACGATCGCTTTCCCGCCAAGCTCGAGGAGTTTCGGAATAATCCGCGAACAACATTTGTCCACGGTTTCGACGGCTTTGATCCCCGCTTCGACCACGCCGGTGTGGCCGACCATGTCGGGATTGGCAAAGTTCAGAATGACGAGATCGAATTTGTCCAAACGTTTCAGGAGTTCGTCGGTCACTTCAAACGCGCTCATCTCCGGTTTCAAGTCGTAGGTCGCGACCTTGGGCGACGGAACGAGCAATCGTTCTTCGCCGGGAAAAGGTTTCTCGACGCCGCCATTAAAGAAATAAGTCACGTGCGCGTATTTTTCCGTCTCAGCAATGCGGAGCTGGGTTTTGCCGACGTTGCTGACAAGATCGCCCAAAATATTTTTCAGATCTGCCGGCGGAAAAATGTAGGGCGACGGAAAACGGACGTCGTACTCGGTCAGGGAAGTGAATTTCACCTGCGGCCAGACTTCGCGATCGAACCCGTCAAAATCCTTGAACAAAAAAGCCTGCGACAACTGACGGGCGCGGTCGGCCCGGAAATTAAAAAACAAAATGACGTCGCCATCACGGACGCGTTGCTCGTTCGCATGCGCGAAGATCAGCGGCGGCATAAACTCGTCGGTCTTGCCGGCCTTGTATTGTCGATCCAACGCTTGCGACGGCGAGTCCTTGCAAATTTTGCCGCGCCCGAGAACAACTGCGTCCCACGCTTTCTTGGTCCGGTCCCAGCGCCGGTCGCGGTCCATCGCAAAATAGCGGCCAACAACGGTCACAATTCTTGCGCCGCTCGGGCGAAGTTTTTCTTCGCAAGTCTTGAGACATTCGCGGCCCCCGGTAGGTGACGCGTCGCGCCCGTCGGTGAAAGCGTGCACGAAAACTTCCTCAACTCCGGCGGCCTTGGCCGCGTTCGCGAGTGCGATCATATGATCGTAATGACTGTGGACGCCGCCATCCGAAACCAGGCCTAACAAATGGAGCCGGTGTCCGCGGGCGGCGGCGAAAGTTTCCTGCGCCACGCGATTCCGATCGAGCTCACCGGCAGCGATCGCTTTGTTAATGCGAGTGAGATCCTGAAGAACGATGCGGCCCGCGCCCAAATTGAGATGGCCGACTTCGGAGTTGCCCATTTGGCCTTCGGGGAGACCGACATCGGCGCCGCTGGCGTTGAGTTTGCCGCCCGGATAATCGCGATAGAGCTGATCGTGAAACGGCGTGCGGGCAAGCAGGGTGGCGTCGCCATTTTCTTTCGCCTTGGCTTTGCCGCCGGGATTGATGCCCCAGCCGTCGCGAATGATGAGCATTACCGGGCCAGCCATACGCGCGCACTCTGCCGACGATTCAGAGGCCCGACAAGCGGTTTTGAGCCGGGAGCTAAGAGATTGAAGTTTGAACCAAAGCATTGCGGCTGAGGACGGCTGCCGCTACAGAAGAAGGGAATGAAGTGGCGGAACCAATTGCTTGCGCTGTTGTGTCTCGCTGTCTTCGCCGGACTGGGCGTCCTTTATTTCCAACATTGGGTAGTGCAGAAACCGTTCGGGATCATTCTCATTATCGGCGAAGGGCTCGGGCCGGAACGGATCGCACTAACGCGCATGTATGTGGGCGGGGCTGATGCGCGCCTGGCGCTGGACCGAATGCCGCATCTTGCGCTGGTGACGAATCACTCGAACGATTTCGCGGTTTCGGACCAGGCGGCGGCGGCGAGCGCATTGGCGACGGGCGTCAAAGTGAACAACCGCGCGGTGTCGGTTGATCCGAACGGCAAAGCGCTGACGACAATTCTCGAATTGGCGCGCAGTCGTGGACGCGCCACCGGTTTGGTGACGAACGGATCGCTCACGAACGCGACCTGCGCCGCGTTTTACGCGCACGCGAGTAACGCGAACGATGTCGATCAACTCGCGCAACAGCTGGTTGAAGGCGGCAAGATCGACATCTGCCTGGGAATGAGCGCCGCGGAATTTATTCCGTCAACGAAACAGGGAGAGCGCCAGGACAATCGCGATCTCCTTTTGGAATTGCGCCAGAACGGGTTCGACATTGTTCGGACCAGAGCGGAATTGGAATCGATTCCGCCCTGGCGGCGGCCGAAACTTTTCGGCGCATTTTCAGACGCAGCCAAGAGCAACGAGCAGGGAGGAACCTGGAATGACGAACCAGCGCTCTCCGACATGGTGCGGCGCGCGGTTGAACTTTTGCAGTACGATCCGCGCGGTTATTTGCTGATTGTCGACGCCGCGCGAATGCGGAAAGCAGCAGAAGCAAACAATGCGGAGAAGACATTAACTGAAACGGCGGAGTTCGATCGCGCGTTAGCGACCGCGCAACGTTATGCCGGACCAAAATCGACAGTCATCGTGTGTGGCGACACGGCGCTGGGCGGTTTGCACGTCAACGGTTTTCCGTTTCGAAAAGACAGCGGGATCGCATTGCTCGGATTGAATCCGTCGGGCGAACCGTGGATGACATGGGCGACTGGTCCAAACGGAGTGCAGTCATACCGCGCCGGAAAAGTTCCCGAGACGCAAACGCCAGAGAGTCCAGAAGCTGCCAAAAAGGAGCCAACCGAGCCGGCTGCGTTTTATGCGAAATCAGCGTTGGAGACTCTCGAGGACGTGGTCGCGCTCGGAAACGGGCCGGGCAGCGAAGCGTTGCAGGGGACGATCGACAACACTCGAATTTTTCGCCTCATCCGAGACGAGCTTTAAGCAAAAAGACCCACCAATGAAGGTGGGTCTTTGAAATTCTATACGTGGATCGGCTATTCGCTGATTTGCGGGATGAAAACAAACGGCGGCGGATCCGGCAGAGTTGGCGGCGGACCCTCTTCTGGCGGACCTTCCGCAACTTCCTTGGCTTCCTTGCCTCCGCCGAAATCCTTCACGTCTTTGCCGTCAACCGAACCTTGACTGCCGCCGGCCAAAGCGGTGTTGGCCACGGTCAGGTTCGCTCGCGAATAAACCGCGAGCTGCGCAATTTTGCCGGCCTTGGCAACATTGAAAGTGAATTTCACATACTTCGCTTCGGTCGGGCCGACGTTTATCTTGGTGACTTTAGCAGTTAGATTCTGCTTCGCGATCTGATGCCATTGCTGACTGGCCGTGGCCAATTTCGAATTCGAGGTGGAAATCGTGACCGTGCCAGTGGTGCCGTCGTTCAAGAACGAAATGACATCGAAGTTCTGGATTTTTGAAAGCGAAAGCACGAGCTCGCTATTTCCATCCAACAAGGTGTAGCCAAAAGTGGGATGATCGGAGATGAGCGCGACTTGAGCGAGATTATCGTCAATGCGGGCGCCGAGGCTAAAGCGCGCGATGTTGTGCGCGTAAACAGGTGAAGGTTGGGCGAAGAGTTGCAGTCCAGTGGCGAGAAGAATTCCGCAACCGATGGCCCCAATACGGGAAAAGCGAGAGAAGTGTGCGCTCATAATTTCCATAGCTACAAAAAGGATAATACCTTGCCCGCCCTCTTCTTGGCAATACAAATCTTTTCCGACGGGAAAAATTTTTCGCGAGCGCTACTTCCCCGCCCCTGCCTGGGACCCAAAACGGCGACCGGCCCGTGTCCGGGCCGGTCGAACACCAGAAATTTTTGCGACGGTTTCCCGCTGCTATCAGAGCCGGCTGGCGACGCGCTGCCCCGCAAGCGATCGGTGGCTAGCAAAGAGGCCCGTGCTCGTTGCCGCACGGAATCTTTTTGTCCCGGCATAGGCATAAAGCGGAATATAGGAACTGCGACCGGTGCGCTCCGCGCGGAAGGCGCTCCAGTTGATCGTCGGATCGAGAATGTATGTGCCGCTGGCGGTGGTCCATTCGATCCAGGCGTGTGTCTTCCGGCTGGTCCAAAGGCGCTTTCCGATCACGAGCCGGACATTGTCGGCACCGCGTGAGTGCATCGCATTATAAAGTGCAACCGCCTTACCCTTGCAGTCCGCGTAGGCGCCGAGCTGGACCTCCTCGGGAGTTTTCCATTCCGTCGAAAATCCATATGGAATCGCCCGCAGGTTTCCGATCCAGTTGTTGACCAGCGAGACGGAGACATTTTGGTCTTTGTGTCCGGTGGCCGAGGCAAGGATCGGCCGGATCCGGGTCATTTGCCGATCGTAAGGGGTATGATTAACAGTTATGTAAGTGGACTGTGCGAAAGCGGAGAGGCAGGAGAGACAGAAAATGGTCAGACCGACGAGACCAACTTTGCGCGGGGTGTAAGGGTGGATGCTTATTGTAACCATATTAACTATAATTACTAGAAGCACGGCCTGTGCCACGACCTGAATGCCAAAGTCCGCTTGGCAACGCCGCTGAATCCGGCAGACTCGCTTCCTCGCGTTAGCCTTGTGAAATCGAAGCCGGTCCCTTACGAAACTCTCCTTCGGGTTGCGGCTTGGATTCTATTCGGCGCGACGCTGACGGCTGTCTTGTGGGCCAGGATTCGCCTAGCTGGCTTGCCATTGGAACGTGACGAAGGGGAGTACGCCTATAGCGGCCAATTGCTCTTGCACGGCATTCCTCCCTACAAGCTCGCCTATAGCATGAAATTTCCAGGCACGGCCGGCGTCTACGCGCTGCTGATGTCGGTCTTCGGCCAGTCAACGATCGGCATTCACATTGGGCTGGTCTTGATCAATCTCATTACCGTCGGACTGATCTTTCTTCTCGGCCGAGAGCTGCTGGATGAACTTGGAGGAATGACGGCCGCCGCCAGCTATTCTGTGCTTTCGTTAATGCCTCACGTGCTTGGGCAGGCGGCGCACGCGACACACTTCGTCGTTTTGTTTGCGGTCGCCGGTACTGTCGCTCTCATCCGAGCGTTAGACCGGCAATCGCGGCGTTTGATCTTCACGAGCGGTTTCCTTTTTGGATTGGCGTTGTTGGTGAAGCAGCCAGGATTACTTTTTGTCCTCTTTGGCTCGATTTATCTGTTGAGTCGCGATTGGCGAGCGCCGCTCGACGCGAAGAAAATTTCTTCTCGAAACCTGCTTTTTCTTGCCGGCGCTAGCGCTCCAATCTTTTTCACCGGCTTCGCCTTGTGGAGCGCGGGCGTGTTCGACCAATTCTGGTTCTGGACGATTAAATACGCAGGGCAGTACGGGAGCCAGGTTCCATTCGGTGAGGGACTCCAAATTTTAGCCGGTCATTTCCGGGGTGTTTTAGGGACAGCCTGGCCAATTTGGGCGATTGCGGCGATCGGATTGATCGCGTGCGTTATCAGTCCGGCCGTTCGCAATCGCGCAGGTTTTCTAGTTACGTTCGCTTTCTTTTCGGCGCTGGCGGTGTGCCCGGGTTTTTATTTTCGGCCTCATTATTTCATTCTTTTTTTGCCGGCTGTGTCGTTGCTGGCAGGAACCGGAGTGCTGGCTGCGCTCGACGCATTGCGAACCGGGGGTCGCAATTTTCAGATTGCGCTGCTCCTGATCTTCGCTTTGTGCCCGGCCTGGCCCCTTTGGTCGGAACGCGATTTCTTTTTTGAGCGACCGCTGGCCGAAGCGAATCGAATGGTTAACGGGACAAATCCATTTCCAGAATCGGTGAAGATTGCTGAATACTTGCGTACGCAATCGAGCCCGTCGGACACGATCGCGGTATTGGGGTCGGAGCCGCAAATCTACTTTTATGCGCAGCGCCGTTCCGCAACCGGATATATTTACACCTACGGTTTGATGGAGCCGCAACCGTACGCGCACCAAATGCAACAAGAGGTGATCCGCGAAATTGAAACGGCGCGACCGAAATTTCTTGTTCTGGTCGTGGTCGGCAAATCGTGGCTACCGGGCCACGACTCTGACCAAACCATCTTTAGATGGGCGGACCGGTATTGCGATGCAGACTATGAGGAAGTTGGCCTGGTCAATATTTCTGAAGATGGAACCGACTATTATTTTTCGGGCACGCCGCCGGGTGTGACTCCAACAGCCGAGCATATCTTGATTTATCGGCGAAAAACATAAGCGCACCGAATGTTGCTACGCTTTTGGAAAAAATTACGGCCGCATTGGCCTTTTGCAGTAATCGCCGCAGCCGGTTTGGCGCTGCTCGTTTCAAATTTAGAGAAAGATTACTTATGGGCGGATGAAGGTGATACAGCGGTTCTCGCTGTGAACATTACCAAATACGGCGTTCCGACAGCCTGGGACGGCTTTACCTTTGTCGATTCCGACAGGGGAGCGCGCTTGAATCGCAGTCTGGTGATGGTCACAAACCCATGGCTGCAATACTACGTCACCGCCGCCTCGTTTTTGATCTTCGGGCAAAACACGTTTTCTGGGCGACTGCCCTTCGCGCTGGCCGGTTGGCTTACGATTTTGCTGGCCTATCGTCTGGTCTGGAAGAGAACGGGGAGCAGTTGGGCCGGCTTTTGCACCGCCGTGCTCCTCGTCGGCTCTGTTCAGTTTCTTCTCTATTGCCGTCAGTGCCGTTACTACGCGCTCAGCATGGTGCTCACGGTTTTGCTCGTGCAGATTTTTCTGGAGATGAAGTCGTTGCGGCAATCTGCGCTTTTCGCGCTTGTCGCCATTGCTTTGTTTCACACGCACCCACTTGGCTTCGTTTTGGTTGTCGCTCTGGGCGTCCTAACCATCATTTATCGGCCGCTCTCTTCCCAACGTCGCGCGTTTTGGACCGCGGCGCCGATCATTGCTGCGTTCACGTTGCCTTGGATCTTATTCGCGGGGCGCGGATACGCCGAAAGCATGGGAAGCGTTCAATCGGTCCGGCAGTTTGCAGGACGATTCGTGCAATATCTGATCGAATGCGCGTCAGTGACACCGCTCATCGGCGCGATTGTGTTGCTTTTGGTCAGCGCCGTTCGAGACCGCGCCAAGACTAGCAAACAAGCTTCTGCCGCAGAAGCGGCGACATCCGCTATTGCGCCAATCGAAAACGATGGGAACGCCATCGTAATTGTTACCTTCACAACACTGCTCTGTTTCGCACTCGTGATCGCTGCGACGCAGCCGGCTGACTCTCTCTGGCGGATTGGAATTCGCTACACCGCCGCGATGCTCCCACTAATGGCGATGATGGTTGGGATCTTGATCGCCAAAATCACGCGTGACCGAACGATTGCTTGTCTTTCGTTACTGTCGCTCCTCGTCTTTACAAAATTCGCGCAGCTCACGCCTTGGATCTTCTGGGGCAAAAGCGTTGCCTCATTTGATGGCAAAGAAGTTATCGAAGCGCATCTCCCGCCGAATTTGTTCGAGCGATTCCTGAACACGCGACAACAGCTCGTTTTTCTTTCGGACTTGTTTCAAAGCAACCCCGGCACGATCGCAACGATCTCCACGTTTCTCCGAGATCACGCCCTACCCGGCGACAAATTGATTACGAATTATGAATGGGAACCGCTCTATTTTCACACGCGCTTGCCTCAAGCACTAAAGATCCTCCCCGATTATCCAATCTATTCGGCAGCAAAAGGGAAAGGACTTCCCGATTACGTCTTCGATGTCGATCAAGCGCGCTGGATAATCTGGCGCCCTATCTGGGACGGTTATCAGGGATATTTCGGCGCCGATGTTGAACGGCAAATTGTCGAGCGCGGCGGACGAGCCGAGCGTGTAGCGGAAGTGCCGGAGACTCTGTGGGAAAATCGCGAGAACATTCACTTCCGGCGGTTCTCCGGCGGCCGCTATTTGTTTCACGGCCCCGAAACTTTCCCAGCTGCTAACATTTTCCACATTGTTTGGCCTGGCGAGCTTTAGACATGGAAAAGCCCTTTGGCGGTTTTCAATGCAGCTTCAAAAAAGACACGCCTTCTGCGAACCACACGTTTCACCGTAAATGAAACCTTTAACCATATTGGCCGGTCTCCGGTCCCATTTACCGCTTGTGGTATTGGCAGCGATCAGCGCTGTTTTCATCTTCACAAATCTTGGGTCGGATTATTTGTGGGAAGATGAGGGCGATACCGCCGCCCTGGCTTCGAACATTCTCAAGTTCGGCATTCCGAAAGCGTGGGACGGCGGCGCATTTCTGGATTCCGATCACGGTGCGCGCCTCAACCGCGACCTGGTAATGGTGACGCATCCATGGGTCCAGTATTACCTGACCGCTGGTTCCTTCTTTCTTTTCGGACAAAACACATTCGCCGCGCGTTTTCCGTTCGCGGTCGCAGGATGGATGTCGATCCTCCTCGTCTATTTTTTTCTCTGGCGACTGCTCAGAAGCCGGCTGATCGCTTTCTCCGCGGCCGCGTTGCTCGTCTTTTCTGTTCAATTCCTGCTCTACGTCCGGCAATGCCGTTACTGCGCGCTCAATATGCTCCTCGTTTGCTGGTTGTTTGGGAGTTTTTTAAAAATGAAATCCGCGCGGGACTGTGCGCTTTTCGTTCTGGCTGCAACTCTTTTATTTCACACCCATCCGTACGGTCTCGCACCTGTGGTTGCGCTCGGCGGCTTAAGCTTGATCTACCGACCATTCGCACAACAACGGCGCTGGATTTGGTTTGCGGCACCTGCGATTGCATTGCTGACGCTTCCCTGGTTGGCGCTCTCGTCTCTTTCCTCCAGTGGGTCTGCGCTCAATACCACGGCTGCGCAATCGGCAGGAGAATTTATTGAGCGCTGCGCCCAGGCACTCATCGAATGCACTTCGGTGACGCCATTGACCGGAACTGCGATATTTTTGATCGCGGCATTGTTAATTGGTCGGACAACGAAAAACGGTGAGCGCGAGGCAGAGACCGGTGTCGCGGTGCCAATTAAGAATTCGCCTGCATTTTGGGAAACGAACGAGCTGTCGATCTTAATCAGTGTGATGGCGACGATAATTGTCTACGCCTTCGGCACCGCCATCACCCAATCGAGCGACAGCCTCTGGCTTGCCGGAATGCGCTACGCTTCAGCAGTCCTGCCGCTTGCAGCGATGGCCGCGGCAATAGCGATTGTAAAAATCTGCCGCGGAAATGCGGTGATCTGTTTTGCGCTCGTGCTTGTTTTTGCATTCACCAAACTCGCGCAACTCACGCCATGGGTGGCGTGGAATCCCAGCGGCTTGATTCGTTGCGGAAAATATTCCGTGGGCGCTCACGTTCCCGCAAAAATTCTCGATCGGTTTTTCGGTAATGGACTATCGAAATACGTTCGCGATTTGTGGCGCGAAAATCCCGGCACGGTCGCGAAAAGCTGCAGTTTTCTTCGCGCGAATGCGAAGCCCGGCGACGTCGTGATCGTAAATTACGGAATGGAACCGACCTACTTTTACACCCGCCTCCCGCAGGCGATGGGCATACTCCGTGAATACCCGGTTTATCAAAGAGCGCGCGAACTCGGGCTGCCAGAATTTGTCTTCGGTGTTGATCACGCCCGATGGATTGTGTGGCGTTCAGCCTGGGAGACAGGGCCCGGGTATGCGATCAATGATGTGGTGCGCGATATAGTAGAGCGCGGCGGCCAAATCATCAACGTGCTGGAGATGGAGGAGACCGTTTGGGAAAATCGGGAAGACATTCATTTCCATCGCTTTTCCGACGGCACTTACCTATTCCCTCGAACCCAAACTTTTCCCGCCTCGCGTATCGCGCGGGTTGATTGGCCGAATGGCTAGTCAGCCAGAAATCTACGCCCGCCCGCCTTCGCCAAGGCTCCGGCGTGGCAGGCTATTTTCTCGCGACTGCCAAGAGCGCAACACCGAAAGGAAGCGAAAAGTTCCGGAGGAGGCGCAGTTCAAGGGCCATGACTTGCGCAAACGCCCGGTGTACAAGCGAAGTTCCGGCGGTCTCAAAATCGCGGCCCATTTTTGATCCGCCGAGCGTCCTGGCCGCGACCGCAAGCGGAAAGAGAAACGTTGTCCAATAGGTCAGGCGCCGAATCTGAAAATTCTGTTTCTGAAGTAGGCCTCGGATCTCCCGTTTTCGAAACCTTCGCGCAGTCATTACCGCATCGTCATGCGCACTGTGCAGAAATGGAAATGCGGGAACGTTAATCAGGAGCACTCCGCCAGGTCGAAGAACGCGATGCATCTCGCGCACTGCGCCTGGTATGTCGCCGACCCACTGATGGTAGAGAACGCTGGAGCAGATTACTGCGTCGAATGAAGCATCAGCAAATGGCAGCGCGCAGATATCTCCTTGTCGAATGTTGCTAAGGCCACGCTGCCGGCAAAATGACAGCGCCTCCGGCGCCACATCAATCCCGACATTCTTTTCCGGATTTCCGAGCTGCTTTAGAATGGCTCCGGTGCCACAACCAACATCGAGAATTTCTTTTTCGCGCCAATCAGGCAACTCCGCTTCCAAAACTTGAAAGATAAGCCGGTGCAATGCGCCGTACCACCAGTGCGTCTCCTCGACGCGAAACATGGTGGCGTATTCGGCTCGTTCCATCGCACGCGCTAATCAAGCTTGGATCCCTCGACGTCTCAGTCGCAACTCAGTCACCAGAGGAATGATAAGCCTGACTGTAAACGCCGCGAACAAGAGAGATTGAACAGCGGAGTTTAACAAGCGGGGCACTGCCAATGCCGGTCCGCCATAAATTTCGTTACTTGGATACCCGAGCCAGGCGAAGAGCTTGGGATCGTGCAAAGTCATATTTGCTACTGATGTCAGGGCAAATGCGCCATAGAACCACCAAACTTGTCGATCCAACACGCAGGCAATGACCAGTGGCGCGAACATCGCCAAAAGGTGGTTCTCGTGGATTTGGGTATTGAGCATGAAAAAGGCGAGCGTTTGATATGCCGCCACAAGAAAGAGCGATTGCCGATCGCGCCAAACGAGAATGAGCGAGAGCAGCGTCGCCGCGGTGAAAATCAAGAGCCCGGCGGTCCGAAAGCTCATCGGCCCAATAAAGTTTGTGTCGCGTTGCCAGCCCCGGCCGCCGGTGACGAACCACCAGAGATTATGTGCGTTCGGAGCGACAAAAGGATGGTACTGCGTTGTCTGTGCGTACTCTGCGACAACGCTCGCGCCACTTCCTGCCAGGATAAACGGTGCGGTAATCAATGCGGTTGCAACAGCAGCGCCTGCAACCAGCCGCAGAGCGCCACGCTCTCTGATCGCCAGAAGTAAGATTAGAGGCGCAATTGCGATCGCTTGCGGCTTAGTCAATATCGCCGCGGCCAAAGCCGCACCAGCCCAGTCGTAACAACGTCGATCCGTCGCAATCACAGATAACAACATAAACAGCGAGTGGATCGCGGCCGTCTGTCCCCAGTAGGCGGAATCAAAAATGAGTGCTGGATTGAAGAGGTATGCGCCGGCAGCAAAAACGGCAGCGTTGAAAGAAATCGAGCCCCGTTGCCGCAAAACGCGAAAGATTAATGCCCCGGCGAGTAAATCCGCGGCCAAGCCAGGCAATCGGAGCATGAACCGCAGCATGTCCGGATCGCCCAATCGCGTGCGACCGAACAACGGCGAGATCAATTGTTCATAGAGCCAGCCAAGAAACCAAAACGGATAAAGCAGAACCGGCGGATTGTCAGACGGCGGCGAGCCATTTACTTGCAAATAAGCCGAATGAATCCCGTAGCTCACGGTTTTCCAAGCGAGTGCGATATAAGTCGCGATGTCCCCTTGTTTCCCATAGCTCGCGATATCGCCTTCGTATCCGCGCCCGAGGTCAAACGGGATGCGGACAAGCGCGGCGAGTATGAAAAGAATCAGAACACGCAAAGCTTGATCTCGCGTCAGCGATCCGGAAACAATTCGCACGATTGACCAAATCAGCGCCGTAACTAGCAACAAACAAAACGTCAGAGTTTGGAGCCACCATGCCGCTTGAGGATGACTCCAGCTGCGGGCCAGAACAACTAGCAGCCAGACGGCAACAAGGATCCAAGCCCACGTGTTGCGCAGCGGATTGAGAAACTCCGCCATTTTCATCGCGCGCGTCGATATCAATCCTGCGATGGACGACATTCGCAAAAGAGCTGCGCAGCAGCCCACCAGAGCCAGGGTCAAAAGAAATCCTCGGACCGACGGAAGAGCGATACCATCGGAGCGCCTTAGCCAGATGTGCGTGATCCTGACTCCGAACTCACGGTCGTCCGAAGATGGTTTGAATGTACTGGAATCAATCTCCAAAAGCAGATCGCCATTGAGCCCTAATTGCCACGGCCGGATCTCCCACTGGTATTCTCGCTCCTGATTAAGCGCATCGAATTCACCCACCACCGCGTCATTCACGCGGACGATCACATGCGTCGGCGTGTCGAATCTACCGAGATGCGGCCCGCTCAGGCTCAAGCCGACACGCCAGGCTAGATTTCCGCCGCCTAAACCAGGAAGCCACACGCCCGAGCGCGCTTCTGTCCAGCGCGCGCCATTTTCGACTGGATAAAAATGATCGAGAAATTTTTCGTTGCTTCGCGCAGCGATATCAACGTCGATCCGCTTCTGCGGCTGATAGGCCAAAGCGAAAAGCATTAGCAAAAGGGAGATCAGCAACAGCAACGCAATCGGCGATTGCAACCACTCTCGCGTTTGTTTCGGCAGGATCATTTCGCCAAGGCAACACGGTAAGCTCGAGTGTCGCCGTCTTCATAGACCGGGAGATAAACTGCGGGATCCAACATGTCGGGACGAACCGCGGATAGCAGCGACGGATAAAGCACAACATCGACAAGCGATGACGAACTTGATCTCAGGCGATTCCAAATTGCGAGACCGGGCAGATACGCGACCAGAAGGTAGCGAGCCATCGCGCGAATTGGTCCGAGCGGAATCGACTCGGAGATAAGCGCCAGAAGAGCGACCCCTACCACTGCCCAGGTGGTTGCAGAGACGCGCCGCAAGTTAGGCGTTACCACGATTTAAACCACACCAGCGTTCATCGCCCGCTGGTGGAAGATTGGTCTTTCGAACCTTCGCGCATCGCATACCGCACGACGTATTGCGGCGTGCCGGTCTGATCAAGATAAAGCCGACCGAGATATTCGCCGACCAGCCCGAGAATCATGAGTTGAACGCCGGAAAAAAACACGACACTGCCCAAGACCGTGGGAATACCGACTGTCAGGTTTGGAGTGATCCAAAGCTTGTCGATCAGAATGGCGATAAGCGCGACGATGCTCAGGCACGAAGCAAACAGACCGACATAAACCGAGACGCGAAGTGGCTTGATTGAAAAATTGAGAAACATGTTGAGCCACAACCGTACCAGTCTGCGCAACGTGTAGCGCGACGGCCCCCTTGCACTGGGGCGATGCTCCACCGGAATTTGGCCAATGTTTCGCGTCACACGATAAATCAGACCGTCGGTATACGGATACGGACCGCGATACTTGATGATTTCGTTGACCAGAAAACGATTCATGACTTTGAAGCTCGAGAGATACAGGTCCTTTGGTTTGTGGAGCATTAACGTCGCGATCAGGTTGTTGAAACGACTGCCGAGATTTCGGAACCACGAATGTTTTTTTTCGATGTAGTGGCCATAAACAACGTCGTAGTTCTTACGTTTCAATTCGTCCAACAGTCGAACCACTTCTTCGGGCGGGTTCTGACCGTCGTCGTCCAACACGGCGATGTAACGACCGCGGGCTTGGGTGAATCCTGCGAGGACGGCGCTGTGCTCGCCGAAATTGCGGCTCAGGTGCACAAAAGTGACATTGCGCGGAAATTTTTCTGCCAGTCCAACACAAACCTTCTCGCTGTCATCCTCCGAACCATCATTGACCAGGACGATCTCGAAGGATGTCGATCCAAAGAGTTTTGTAATCTGCTCCACCAGCGGGCCGATGGTGCGGCTGCCGTTGTAAACGGGAATAACCAGCGATAACTCGGGTTCGGTGGCCATGGCGGTTGGGTCGATTTGTGGTAAAGCTGCCTGATTTTGCCAAAAAAAGCGCGAAAAGTTATAGGAAATCTTTTTGTCCGCGACCTACAATTCCTCCGTGCCTCGGTATCCTGACATTTTTGACGGTTCAGACGTTCTCATTACCGGCGGATTGGGTTTCATCGGCTCGGCCCTCGCCCGGCGCCTGGTCCATCTCGGGGCGAAAGTCACGCTGGTCGACAGCCTGATTCCCGAATACGGCGGCAATCTTTTTAATGTTCACGACATTCGCGACCGGGTCACTGTCGATCTTACTGATGTTCGCGATTCAGCGGCGATGTCCTCGCTCATCAGGAAACGGCAGTTTCTCTTCAATCTCGCCGGTCAAACCAGTCATCTGGATTCGATGACCGAACCGGTAACTGATTTGAACATCAACGCGGCGGCGCAGCTGCATATTCTCGAAGCGTGCCGGCTGCACAACCGCGACCTAAAAATTGTCTTAGCCAGCACCCGACAAGTTTACGGCCGGCCAGAATATCTGCCGGTGGATGAAAGGCACCCGATCGATCCGATTGATGTAAACGGAATCAACAAGCTGGCGGGCGAGTGGTACCACTTGCTTTACAACGACGTGTATCAGATTCGCGCCTGCGCTTTGCGTTTAACCAATACTTACGGGCCGGGAATGCGCGTGAAAGATGCGCGGCAGACTTTTCTCGGCATTTGGGTTCGGCAATTGATCGAGCGAAAACCGATTCAAATCTTCGGCAACGGAGAACAACGACGTGATTTTAATTTCGTCGATGACGTCGTGGACGCGCTCCTGCGTGCGGCCGCCAGTGACGATGCGAATGGCCAGGTATTCAATCTTGGCGATCACAAACATGTCACTCTGCGAGAGCTCGCGGCACTCTTAGTCAAGCTCAACGGCGGCGGAGAGTACGACCTGGTTCCGTTTCCCGAAGACCGCAGAGCCATCGACATTGGCGATTACTACGCTGACTTTAAGAAGATCGAGAAGCTCCTCGGCTGGTCGCCCGAAGTGGTGCTGGACAATGGACTGAAGCAAACGCTGGCATATTATCGGAAGCACCACGCGCATTACTGGCCTTAACATTATTCTGCCTACTCACCGCTCTCCGCGTGGTTCAAACTCGCGGGCCTTTTCGTATTCACGAGCAGCTTGTTCGAATTCGCCTTTCTCTCTCAGCGCCGTGGCCAAATTATAGTGCGCGTTGGAATCGTCGGGACGAAGCGCCAGCGCCTGAGCATATTGGTTAATAGCTCCATCAACGTCTTGTTTGGCCATGAACGCATTTCCGAGAACAACGTGGGCGTCGGGATCGTTCGGCTGCAATTGCAATGCTTTCCGAGAATGCTCTATCGCTTCCTCGATTTGTCCTTTTTGGAGGAGTGCGCTCCCGAGATTGTAATGCGCTTCCGGATAATCGGGATTTAATCGAAGCGATTGCTCGTATTTTTTAATCGCGTCGTCGAGATCGCCTTTTTGAAATTGAACGACTCCAAGGTTGTTGTAGGCCATCCAGCAACTCGGGTTTTTGGCGATCGTTGTCCGCCAGAGCGTTTCAAGATCGCGATAACTCGAGCTTTGCCGCCAGGTGAGCGCACTCAGAAATGCCAACATGATGAAACTGACAACTGCGATGAGCCACCGCGTTTGCCTCATCGACTCACCAAGTCGCACCAAACCCGCGGAGACGAGAGCAATTGGACCAATGCTGGCCAGGTACTGGTAATGGTCCGCGACGAAGGTGTAGCGAAACGTGTAGAGCATAATGAAGCCGACCACCGGGCCAAGCGTCGTAACAAAAAACAAAGCTGCAGCTTCAGCGCTTCGACCAACGAAACGCCGGCCATAATAGATCAGCAGCCCGGCTGCGACGGCGGCAGTTATCCAAAGGTAGGCAAGCGGATTCGCGACGTCGATTTGCCACCGCGGATAGATAAACGTGAGATCCGATGGCCAAAATATTTTACTGAGGTAAAACCAAACAGCGCGGCTGGCGATTAGGACGCGGTCAATCGGTCCCAAAGACATCAAGACCCGCGTGCCTTGATGGTATTTCTCCCACCAAATAGCCAACAGGCCAATGCCAATTGCGAGCAGGACGAATGGAACAATCTCCAAAACTTCTCGCCGACCGATCGCCTTTTTTTTAAGCCACAAGATTAAAAGCAATGCCGCGGGCAGTGTGCACGCCGTCGATTTAGCGAACAGCGCGAGCAAGTAGAATAAAACCGCGGCGAGATAAAAAATGCGCCGGCCTTTCGCCGTTGCATCGACGTGTTCGATCCATGCGAGCAGGGTCAGTAAAAAAAAGAATCCCATCAGGACATTTTTCAGCTCCGAAATCCAGGCGACCGATTCGACCTGTACTGGATGTAATGCGAAGATGGCAGAGGCCAGCCAAGACCCGGGAATGCTCAGCCGCGCAAGGATGCGCCAAACCAGTAGCGCATTCGCGACGTGCAACAAGATATTGAGCCAATGGTACCCAGTTGGATTCAATCCCCAGAGCGCGCGCTCGACCCGCAAAACGGTGTAGGCGAGCGGAAAATATTGTGAAGGCGCATCGAGCGAAAACCAGATCCGGCACAACCCGTCGGGCGCAGTCAGGAGAGAATTGTGGGTTACATATCGATCATCATCCCAAATGAAGGCCCCATGCCACGCCGGCCGGTAGACTAGAATCGTCACAGCAGCCAGCGCCACTGCGACTAAAAATATCTTAGCACTCGAACTGTCCTTTCGGTGCATTGAATCGCAATAGATTACGGGACGTAGACCTCGCGAGAGCTAACACTAACCAACAAACTAGGGAATTTCACGCCTCGCCGATCGATCTTTTATTTTCTTTGCCAGACTAGAGACATCCGCTGTCGTCGCTTCGTGTTTCATAAATTCATCTAGGTCGCGCCGCGCACGTCCCGCCAGGGGGTCGTGTAAAGACGTGTAACACTCGTTTCGCATCTCCAAAAATTCTCTTCGCCAGAGGACGTGCGGTTCGAATGCGTGTATCGCCGCAAGCAACTTTTGACCGGGGCGGCCGCCGTCGAGATACATCGCGATGGCCAATTGACTGCCAAGCCGCTCCGTTTCGTTGTTGAAAACGCAAAACGGCGCGCGCACTGCCTCGAAAAGAAAACCGGCTACTGTCTTCGATCGATCGGAATTCGCAGTCGCTTCTGCTCGCTTAAGGGTTCGCTTAGTCAACTCGCGGTTTGGCCAAGGTAAATCGTGCAAGTTTTGGAGGCATTCTCTGAAAAGATTAGCGGCCTCTTCGGGCCGATGTTGTCGCCACAAGAGCTCACCTCGTACCGCGTCGGCCTCCCAGGGAAAAATCTGCGCGAGATTGTCGATGAAAGAAGGGGCATTGCTATCTCCTTCGGTGGCCAAACACTCCGCTACCATGGCTAATTGTGATAAAGTTTTCGGATCATCGGATTGGGCCCGCCACTCACGTAGAGCGCCGGTCAGATCTCCTCCCATGTAAGCGGCGAAAGCGGCAGCGCGATGCCGTTGATCGGAAGTGAAGTTGGGATCATTTTGCTCGGCCCAGCTGAGCGACTCGAACATCGAAATTCTCGCTTCGTCCACCCGACCCCAATCGATATCGCCTTCTTCAATTTGAGGGCGATCGCCGGCGGCGGCATGAGAGCTGGTGCGCAAGTTCACGAGTTGGAATCCACCGGTCACGTTCACGGTGCGAGCGAAAGCAAATTCGATCACAGTGCGGTCGTCGGTGTTCAGCGGAACAGAGCCAAGATGCTGCAAAACATCGGTAACGCTGTTGTTGCCGACGTAATGTCCCAGGAACTCTTCCAAGCTCGCGCTTCGCCAGGCAGCTAGCAAAGCACTTTTGAAAGGTTCTTCCGCGAGACGCGCGCGTAATGCAGGCACGTCGTACTTGATGGGCGAGCGTGAAGCCATGAGCAGGAGGTCGCCCCCTGCCGTCTGCCATGATTCAATATTTGGGAAAACCGAGCCGAGGGTACTGTAGAAAATCTGCATCGTGCGCTCGTCAATTTCGTAGGCCTGGACCCACTGAAAAAACATCCCGCCCACGCGCAAGCATCGATCGACGGACTGATAGTATTCGCGGGTAAAAAGCCCCGCGACGCCGGCGCGATACGGATTCGATGGCTCCGAGACGATGATATCGTATTTCTCACGAGTAGTGAGGAGAACTTCGCGAGCATCGCCAATCGTCAGATGCAACTTTGGATTTTGGAGGGCGTCCCGGTTCACCGGCGCGCAACGCTGCGCCACTGTCACAATGGCGGGTTCAAGTTCGACAACATCGACCCGCTCCATGGCTGGCACGGCCGCCAGCCAGCCAGCGGTGCTGCCCGTCCCTAGACCAACCACAAGCGCTTTGGTTGCATTCGGGTGCAGAGCTGCCCCGATCATACCGCTCATAATCTGTGTTCCAGCATCACCCGTAGCATTGCCGTCGGTTCGGCCGTTAACAATAAATGCGAGGCCTCGAGCCGCTGCCAAGGCGACGCTACTTTCAACCCCGTCCGCTTGCCAGATCATTCGCCGCCGGATTGCCTGGACCACTTCCCGCATCTCATTGGGCGATCCTTGAAATACGGCCAAGCGACCGACGCCGATTTCGCTGTGACGCCAAAATGCGGTTGGCCCGCTGGCTGCCAGCATCGCGACTGCGGCGATTGCGGCGCTGCTTGGAAAAAGCGCATTCTTCCAGTTGGAAGCGTTTCGCCGGACGGCGAGCATAGCTGCGATCGCGCCAAGAACCGCGAGCAGCGCGCTTGCGATCTTCCAAACCCCCGGAGCTGAAAGCATTGGTATTAACCCGAAACCGCCCGCTAAAGACCCGGCCAGCGCTCCGGCCGTGTTCCATGCATAGGCGGCGCCGGTTTGAAAGCCGACCAGCTTGGTACCTTTACCGAGAAGTGCGATTAACGCCGGGAACTGAAGACCGGCAATAAACGCGGCCGGAAAAATTACAATGAGACAGAGCGTAGCCCAGGCAAGAACATGACCTTGGAAGCCGATTGTTCCCAACGGCCGCAGAAGCAGTGCCGCCATCGCAATCCGATCTCCGAGCGCGTACGGCAACGAAATGAAAAACGCCTCCGCTGCACACGTCATGGCAAAGAACTGCAGAGACGCCGAATGCTTTTCGCCAAAAAAAACGCCATAAGCTACGCCACCGAACCCGATTCCAAGAAGCGCCACCGCGAGGATGAGACCAAAGGAGAATGTCGATCCGCCCAAGAGCGGTCCCAACATCCGATACCAAACCAGTTCCATCAAAAAAAATGCGAAGCCGACTACCGCTGCGGAAGCGAGTACGAATCGCGGATTAATTGCAGCAGCGACCGTTTTCTCAAGCGGAGCAGGCGTTTTTTCTACTGCCGCTTTAACGTTGCTGCTTCGTCGCGACAATCGAAAGGCTGAGAAAGCAATCGCAACATTCACCAGCGCCGCCAGCCAAAGCGTCATTCGATTGCCGAAGTTCTCGAACAAATAAAATGTTCCGGCAAGGGCACCGCCCACCGCGCCAAGTGTGTTCGCGCCATAGATAAAGCCAATCGAACGTCGCTCCGAGTCGTCGCGCGCGACAACCGCGCGCGCCGCGGCCGGTAACGTTCCGCCCATCAAGAATGTTGGCGTCGCAAGAATGAATGCGGCGAAAAGAAGACGTACTAGCGTGCCGACGAAAATCCCGAGCGCTTCCGTCCCGCCCATCGCAATGTAAAGATGCCTAACGGCCCAGATGAGGAGTGGTGAAGCCGCGGCGCTTGCCGCGATTAGGAATTCCAATTTCGCGTAAAAACCAAGTGGTTGTGCTTTGCTCTCCGAGCGTCGCCCGAGAACGATTCCGCCGATTCCGAGTCCCGCCATGAAGACGCCGATCGCTGCCGCTGTCGCCGCGGTTGAGGCGCCAAAAATCAACCGGAATTCACGCAACCAGGTCGTCTGATAGATCAGCGCACAAAATCCGGAGCCGAAAAGCAGGAGAGCAACCAGTCGTGTCCGTCCAGACATAGAAGAATTATAGCCGGCGCCGGAATTGTGACTGACGGTTGCTGGTAAAGCAAACGGCCGGGTTCCGTTCGAAACCCGGCCGCTGAATTGTTGAGGTGAGACGGACTTAGAACCGTTTCTTGACACCCACGTACCAGAGCCGGCCTTTCGCGTTGGCGGTCTGCTGGTCATACCCGTTCTCGAACGCTCCAGCCACGTATGGCGGCTCGAGGTCCATCACGTTGTCTACACCCAAGGTGAGGGTGGTCTGATTCAGCCACGCTCTCCACCCGCACGGATTGTACTCCGCGGTGGAAACCGGCATCACGTTCTTTTCCTTGCCATCCTTCATCTTCACGTTCTTGCCGCCGTCTTTGGCGTAGCCCGCAACTTCGCTTTGGGCCGCTGGCGGTGGCAGGTTGAAGGTGTAGTTGACGATCAGGTCAATGGTAACCCATTCGCGCACCTTGCGGATTGGAGAAAACTTGTTAGCCCCATGCCCCTCGGGTGAGCCGGACTCAGCGTCCCAATACGCGCCGACATAGTGGACGACACCGCCGGCGTCGATGCCTTGCGCCCACGAGCCGGATGGACCGTCGTAGAAGAGGCTCGCGTACCAACGGTTGTGCGTAAATGAACCGCCGCCGTTGGGGCCTTGGAAGCCGCCACCAAATTTCCCGACGACTGTAATGAACTTGCCCCCAGGAACAGCCTGAAGATCCACGTCAGCCATGTAGGTTTCATTCCATGTAGCGGTAAATGTTCCCCAATCGCCGTGGCCGAGCCGGGCGGTATCGAATATCTCAACAACTTCGAAGTCCCAGGCCTTCACTTTTAACCCGCCCAAGTTTTGGAATGGCGTTAGGAGAAGCGTGAGCGCACCAGTTCCAGGGTCGCGGATAACTTGACCTGGGAATTTAGACGCGTTATCGACCAGGAACTGCGGATCTATCGCTGTGGTGTATTCGCGGAGATCGATGTAAATATAATCCGCGGAAAGGGTCAGTCCCTGCAATGGACTCCACCATTTGCCGGGGGTGAGCACAGCGCCATAGGTGTACTCGTAGGCAATTTCCGGTTTCAGGGTAATACCAGCGAGGTTAGCTCCCGAGATGTGCTGCTCAATCTGTTTTTCCGTAGTGAGTCCGAGCGGGTCAAGGATATTCGGGAACGATTGGCTGACTCCCGAGAAAATCTCGCCTAACGACGGCGCGTGGAACGCCTCAATGTAGGCCGCGCGCACCGTCAACGACTGATCAATCGGCTGCCACCGACCGTCGAATTTCGGGCGTTCGGTTTGACCGAAGTCGCTATAGCTCTCGAAACGCTCGGCATACCCGAATTCCAAACTATATGCGCCCGGGAAATTCCAGGTCGGTCCAGTGACCGGAACTCGTGTTTCCCAGAATATCGACCACGCATCGCGACTGCCACGGGTTGGCTGGAAATTCGTCGCGCCTGTGGTCTGTCCGGCCGCTGTCAAAGAATCCGGCTGATCAAAGTAGGTATTGCCCAGGTGCATACCGCCGATCGCGAAGCGAACCGCGCCTCCCGGGAGGTTAAACATGTCGCCGCGTATCGTGAAATCTTCGGTCAGGAGCACCGAGTCCTCGATCTCGTGAGTGGTAACGAAAACCTCGTTCTTCACCGCCCTTTTATTCTGGCCCAGACCGAATGGATTAAAGGCCGTGGCCGGGTCGGTGTCGAGCAAGCGATTACGCAGCGCGTAGTTGTTGACGATACCGCCGAACCGGACGGTGCGATAACTTTCATTGTAGCGGACACCGAATTCCCACTCCCAGGTCTTGAGTTGATCCCAGGCATTGGCGAACTCGCCCAGATTGCCTTTAAGGCCGCCAGTAAACAGATAGTTGTCGGTTCTGATTTTAAGTGTTCGCAAACCGGCTTCCAAGGAACGGTAACGAACACCGGTGGTGAACTCGGTGCCCGGAGGCGCAGCACTCTGCTGTGAGAAGACCGGGAAGGTCGAACTAAATCCACCGTTTGAAGTGTAGTCCGCCACCGTAAACGGGTTGAACGCGTTCTGGGTGGGCACGCTGAAACCGGCCGCGCTAATGCCGAAGGCGTGCGGCCCATAAGTCGAGGGAATTCCGTTTTGGGTATTATGTCCGCCCGTATCCGTCCAGATATCGGGCACGAACGGTGTCGGTGCTAGACCGCCATCCCAGAACTGCCGGAAATATTCAAAGTCGGCAAAAACGGTCAGATATTTGTCGCAGATATCGCGGTCGAACGAGCCGTAGAGATATTCGCGGTCGGTAGCTGCAATCGCCGGAGTCAGGTCGGCGAAGTTAAACAGCGAGCGCTCACTAGGAAGCGCAGCGCTAAACCGGTTGGTATACTGGGTATCAGTAAATTGGTTTGCACTGGCGTGCGGGGTTGGTGTCCTCAGCGAAATCTTGAACGCAGGGATCGCAGCTCCGAGGAAACCCCTGGATGTCACACGGCCTGGATAATTGCCGCTGCGGATGTCAAAGCCGCCCCAGGCGCTCTTGTCCGGGTCGTGCGAAATAGCGACGTCCGCCGACTTAATTTCGGCGCTTTGGTAGATCCCCGCGTAAACGACGATGTTTGTTTTATCGTCGCCGGTACCTGCGAGCAGGTAGGCGGATTCTTCACCCCGATCGCCGGCGAAACCAAGATTCGTGTTGCCATAGCTGGCGTACATCTCCAACCCACGGAAGCGGTGAATTAGAAACACGTTCACCACACCAGCGACAGCTTCGGTGCCGTAAATCGGCGAAGCGCCGTCTTTCAAGATGTCGATATGATCGATCAAACCGAGCGGAAACCGGTTGAAGTCGACCGATTGCGTACCCGCGTAGGTAAGACGTCTGCCGTCCTGCAAAACGAGGGTTTCTTTCGGATCGATACCACGGAGACTGATACGCGTGCTGCCGTCACCGCCGTTGGTGTTGTTTTCAGTTGTGTTCGATCCAGTCGATGCCGGAATGCGCAACACCAAATCGGTCGGCGTCCGCACACCCAACCGAGTGATGTCATCACGGCGATACGTATCGACCGGGTTTGGGCCGACTTCTTCAGCAGTCGGAATGTTGGAGCCGGTCACGACAACGCGCTCGGTGGTTGCCTCAGTTGCGGCTGGAGCACCGGTTGGTGCGATATTTGATCCAGTCGCAGCCGGTGCCGGTGAAGTGGCTGGCGCTTGAGCGCGGGCGCTCATCGCGATGATTAATGGAAATGCTACGGCGGCTACGAGAGCGACGCGAATTCCCAACGTTTTTTGCACGTTTCTAGTCATTGGTTTCTCCATGGGTTTGGTTAGGTTTGGGCTAGGGATTATTGAAGATTCGTCAAGCTGACAAGGTTTTTTTTCAGTTTTTTGAAATTTTCTTGAACGGGCAAACGGGCTAATTGTCTGGCCCGTTCCTCGTTTTCGGGGGTTCTACCGGATTTCAACGCCCCTGCCTAGGAAAAAATTCAACAATTTTTGCCCCTCCGAGGGTGCCTGCCGGGGACACCTAAAAAGGCGCCTCGCCGCGCCGGTTAATGCGAGACCTGCGTCCCGTGTAAAGGCTCACCACGGCGAAACAGTTCCAGGCAATGGCGCAGATTTTCTGCCATTGCCAAGTCGCCATTTTTGGTCGCGATTTCCTCGGCTCTGGTGCAAGTACGAATCGCTGCTTCAAACTGACCGGCTTCAGCTTGCGCGGCCGCGAGCGTTCGTAGTACCACCGGGTTTTCACCACCAACGCGCAACGCGCGTTGCACTAATTCGAGCGCCTCTTTGCTGTCGCGCACGTCGGCATCCGACGCGGTCGCGCGCACCCACGCGATGTTGTTGGCCGCATCGGCATTGTCTGGATCGAAGGAAAGCGTCTGCTCCCAGGCCGCGATCGCTTCCTTGATTTCTCCTTTGCTCGCAAACATGACGCCGAGATCGTTACTGGCGCCGATGTAATCGGGCTGAATGCTGAGCGCTTTCTGGAAATGGAAAATGGCGGCATCGGTTTTTTGTTTCGCCGCCAGCGCTCGGCCCAACCCAAAATGCGCAGCCGCGTTCCCGTCACGCAAACGCAGCGCCGCTTCATAATGATCAATCGACTCGTCAATCTGCCCGCGCACAAACAAGATTCCGCCGAGTCCGGCGTGCGCCACATCGCTGTCCGGCGTGACCGTGAGCGTGTGTCGCCACAATGTTTCCGTGTCGCGCCAGTGCGTTGTTTGTTTCCACGACAAAATCGACAACGTCCCAAGAACAAGCGCAGCCGCGCTGTTCAAAACAATTTTCTGCGCGCGCTCCGCCTTCACCGGATCGCTACGGTGCGACAGGCACGATTTCGTCAGGTCCCAAATCAACCACGTGAGCGCGATGTCCAATCCGATTTGCGGAAGATAGGTGTAACGATCTGCGTGACCCTGCAGACCAACCTGCACGATCCCGATGACCGGAACCAGCATGATCAAGTACCAAAGCCAGCCGACGATCAGATATGGATTTTGCCGACGCCGGACGAACGCAATCACCGTCAACGCAATTAAAATGGCAGCGGCGAGAAAAAACCGCCACATCTCGAGCCGGTTTTCGGGATGAACGTAAAACGGAATCAGATCGACCGGCCAAAACATTTGCCGGATGTATTCGAAATAACTGAAGATCGCGTTCGTGACTCGCCACTGCAGCGGGAGGAACTGCGTCGAGCCGAGCGCAAAATTCTGCGCCCACAAAGTTGCAACGAATGAGCCAGCCGACAATGCAAAGAGCGGAATCTTCTCAACGATGAGTTTGCCCCATGCCGATTTTTTCTGACCTGTGACGTCTGACCTCTGTCCTCTCTTCAGTGGCCAATAATCGAGCAACAGCAAAATGACCGGCGTCGTGATTAACATCGGTTTCGACATCAGACCGCATGCGAACAAGATCGACATCATCAGGTAGCGACCGACCGATTGCTTGCGGGTGTAAGCGACATACGCGAGCAGCGTCAGCATGAAGAACACGCCGCTGAGCACGTCCTTGCGCTCCGCAATCCACGCGACTGATTCAACTCGCAACGGATGAATTGCGAATACAATCGCGACGAAGCCGCTCAGCCAAATACCACCAGTCCGGTCCGCCAGTCGGACGGACTCGTCCCGTGGCGAGCTCGGACCGGCGGTAATTTGCGCTAGCAACATAAAGAGCAGCACCGCGGCGACGCTGTGAAGAAAAACATTCACCAAATGGTGCGCGCCCGGATTCACGCCGAACAACTGGCAATCCAGCATGTGTGAGATCGTCGTGAGCGGATGCCAGTTTTGGGAATGAACATGCGTGAACGCCCACGCGATGCCGCGCCCGGTCAGTCCCGCCCGCACGTGCGCGTTATCGAGCACGTAAAGCGGATCGTCGTAATTAATGAACTGGTGACGAAACGTCTGGCCGAACACCGCCCACGTGATCGCGACCAAAAGAACGCTGACCCCGATAAACTGCCACCGCGATTGTTTCGTGCTCACCATTTGCAATTCAAAATAGGCTTAACGCTTTTCTAAATGCGGTCTCGCTTCATCCGGCTGGCCGTTCTGCAACAGCGCCTCGCCCAAAAAATAATCCGCGTCGGGATAGCCGGGCTGGATCGCCAGCGCCTCTCTATAATGTACGATCGCTTCGCTCAGGCGACCCTGCCGATGCAGCCCGACCGCGAGATTGTAATGCGCGAGGGCGCTGCGCGGCTCGTGCCGGACCACGCTCCGATAATGTTCGAGAGCTTCGTCCAAGCGCTCGGCCTTTAGCAAAACGTTCGCGAGATTTGTCTCGGCCTCGGGATTGTCCGGCTCCACTTTCAGCGTCGTTTGAAAATGCCGGATCGCCGGGTCGAGTTCTCCTTTCTCCATAAAGGCTGACCCGATTTGAAAATTCGCGGCCGGATCAGAAGGATGGCCGGCTAGAAAAATCTGGAATTGCGCGATCGCTTCATCAAAGCGTTTGGCCTTGAGCAGGAATTCACCCATGTTGAAATGGGCTATGTCGTTCTGCTTGGTAACGGCGAACGTGTGGCTCCAAAGTCGTTCGGTGTTTTGCCAGTAGGAAGTTTGAACCCAGGCGCGCCACGCAAAAACGGCGACGATCACCGGCGCGGCAACACTGAAAACTTCGCGACGCCAGCGAAATGACCGAGAAAGATCGACAATCCCCCACGTGGCGGCGATCCAGAGCCCAATCTGAGGCAGGTAACTGTAACGATCTGCGTGCGCCTGGCTGCCGACCTGGATCAACCCAATTACCGGTAAGAGCATAATCAGATACCACAGCCAACCGATAATTAGATAAGGCCGGCGCCGGCGCAAAACGAAAGTGCTGGCCGTAATCAAAATGAGCACGGCACCCGCGCAAATTGTTTGCCAAAGCGGCAATTGGCCGGGGTGCGGATAAATCAAGGCAAGATTCGCCGGCCAGATCGTTTGCCAGATATAAAATAAGTAAGCTGAGAGCGCGTTCGCCCCGCGCCAACTCAGCGGCAGCTGCGCGATCTGCACGATTCCGCCGTGTTGCGCGATGAGAGTTGCGGTGACAGAGCCCGCCGACAAAATAAACAGCGGAATTTTTTCGAAGATCAGTTTACTCGACGTGAAGGACTTCTGACCTGTGACCTCTGACTTCTGATTTCTGTTCAGCGGCCAGTAATCGAGCAACAACAGAATGATAGGGAGCGTCACCAGCATCGGCTTCGACAGTAAACCGCACCCAAACAAGATCGGGATCGCGAGATAGCGCGTGAGGTTCGGTTTTCGCGTGTAATAAACATAAGCGAGCAACGTCAGCATGAAGAAGAATCCGCTCAGCACATCTTTGCGTTCCGCAATCCACGCTACCGATTCGACATGCAGCGGATGAATCGCAAAAATCGCCGCCACGAACGCGCTGCTCAAAAAATTTCCTGTTAACTGTTGGAGCAAAAGAAAAAGCAGAACTGCGCTCGCGCTCTGCAACAGCACGTTCACAAAATGGTGCGCACCCGGCTTCGCCCCAAAAAGCTGCCAATCCAGCATGTGCGACATGGTCGCGAGTGGATGCCAGTTGTGCGAATGAATGTGGGTAAAGGCCCAGCGAATATTTTGCCAATTTAGTCCGGCCTGAATCTGCGGATTCTCACTCACGTAAACCGGATCGTCGAAGTTGACGAAGCCGTGCCCGAGCGTTTGCCCAAAAACCATCCACGTGATCGCCACTAAGGCGACGCAAAGCGCGAATCTAAAAAGGAATTGGGCGCGCACAGTTTCGTAATTGTGCGCCGAGGCCCGCCTGCAAACAAGTTGTCGATCTTACAGGTTGCCGGCGCTAAAGGTAACGGCGTGTTCACCGGTTTGATCGAGGAAGTTGGGCGCGTGGTATCGCTAACGATGAGCGATCGCGGCGCACAATTGCAACTGACCGCGTCACGACTCGCGCCCGAGATCTCGATCGGCGACAGCGTGGCGGTGAACGGCTGTTGCCTGACCGTCTCGGCCAAGGCCAACCCGCAACTTACGTTTGATCTTCTCAACGAGACGCTCGAGCGGACAAATTTAAAAAAACTGCGGCGCGAGAGTCCGGTGAATCTCGAGCGCGCGCTCGCGGCCGGAGCACCGATGGGCGGGCATTTTGTCCAGGGCCACATCGATTGCAGCGCGAAAGTTATTTCATTCGAGCCAAGCGGCGAAGATTATCGCCTTGAAATCGATCTGCCGGCGCAGTTTGCCCAGTACACGACTGAGAAGGGCTCCATCGCCATCAATGGGATCAGTCTCACCATCGCTAAGCTTTTACCGAAGAGCGTGGCCGTTTGGATCATTCCCCACACGAAAGGTCACACCAACATCGACAGCGTAGTGCCGGGCGAATTAGTAAACGTCGAGTTCGATATCCTGGCCAAGTACGTCGAGCGCATGCTGGCGCGCTCCGCCCCGCGAGGCTGACTCGATGAAGTCCGACCAAGTGGCCTCTCTCTATATATAGTACGCTAAAACCATGACCGCCCGCAGATCGGTCAAAGCCACCCGGCAGTTTCTCGTTGGGGTCATCGCTTCGGCAGCTGACCTTCGCTTCGCCGCAGCAATGCGCGAACCGCCGGATCTTTTCGAGCTTCGCCTCGATTGTTTGCTCAGCATTGTCGATCAACTCGAACGCAAGATGTCGATCTTGGGTTCGCCGATTATTATTACCGCGCGCGATCCGCGGGAAGGCGGCGCCCATAATCTCTCGCTGAGGCAGCGCCGCGACTTGCTTCTGCGATTTTTGCCGCAGGCCAAATACGTCGACGTCGAATTGCGTTCCGCTGGCGCATTTAAATCGTTACTCGTCAGCGCCCGAAAACAAAATGTTCGCCGGATTCTTTCGTTCCATAATTTCAAATCCACACCATCGGCGCAAAGTTTGCGCTCCAAAGCGTCGTTGGCGAAAGCGCGCGGAGCGGACATTTTCAAAGTTGCCTGCCGCACGGATTCACCGGCCCAGCTCCAACGCCTCCTCGACTTCCTCGCCAACAAAGATGCCCGCCAAGCCGTAGCCTCGCGAAGGCGGGTCGATCTTCCAGTGAGCGCGATGGGCATCGGTAAGCTTGGCGCGATTTCTCGTCTCCTACTCGCCCGCTGCGGCTCCGTTCTCAATTACGCTTCGCTTCAGCAGTCCCAAGTCGAAGGACAACCGCCGATCGACCTGTTGCGTTCCGCGCTCCGGCGTTGAAATTGTTTCAGGCGTTGGAAATCTAAAGTGAAAAATGGGTCGGTAGATTTACCAGATGAAGTGCCGGTGATGCCGTTGCCGGGCGCAGTCCTGTTTCCGCACGCATTGCTGCCGCTTTACATTTTCGAGCCGCGCTATCGCGAGATGCTCGAACACGCGCTCCAGCGCGATCGCATGTTTAGCGTCACCCTGATTAAACCGAGTTGTCCGGAATGGCACGCGCCCGAAGATTTTTTCCATTTCGCCACCGTCGGTCTCATCCGGGCGTGCGTCGATCGCGGCGACGGCACGTCCAATCTCGTTCTCCAGGGTTTGCATCGCGTGCGCTTCACCAGTTTCGAACAGGAAACGCCGTTCCCGGTCGCCAGAATCGACGTCGTCGAATCGACCAAGACTGCGACTATCGAAAGCGAGGCGCTCGGCGAAAAAATTCTCGAGCTTTATCGCAAATTAAAACGCGCCGAACGTCAGCTCCCACCCAAAGTCGATCGCTACCTTGCGCAGCTCGGCGATTTGGAAATGCTTGGCGATCTGGTCGCCTCAACTTTCGTGGACGACCCGCTCCGGCGACAGCGGATGCTGGAAGAATCTTCGTTGAATCAGCGCCTGCGGTTGCTCATCACCTATTTGCAGGACGAAATTGGCAGCGCGGCGATTTAGGTAGGGGCGATTGACCTCAATCGCCCGGGCGGTTCGCGTGAACCGGCCCTACCTGTAAAGCATCCCGATCACCGCTGATCCGGGCGTATTCTTCCATTAAATAACGGTCGGTCATTCCCGCGACGTAATCGCAGACGGTGCGATGCAAACCTTCCTGGTCGATTCGCTTGGTGGCGACGTCGCCGAGCTGACTTGGATCGGCCAGATAACTTTCGAAGACTTTGCGCAACATCTCACAGGCGCGCTGGTTCACTTTCGCCACCCGCGGGTGATAGTAAACGTTCGCGTAAAGAAATTTACGCAGCGCGGCATTGGCTCGATACAATTCCGCGCCGTAACGAATGAGCGGAGCCGGTTGCTTCCGGACGTCATCAGGACTTTGCGCCTTCGCCTTGGAAATTGATTCCGCGCTCGTCGCCACAACGTCCTGGACTTGCACGTCGATAATGTCGCGAATGATCAACTTGTGCAGCTCGGGCTCGCGCGCTTCCGGATAACGGGCCAGCACGCTGCGCTGGCTCCGTTGCCAGACGGCATTTTCTTCCAGTTGCGCCGCGCTCAGAATTTCAAAATCAACCGCGTCGTCGAGATCGTGACTATAGTAGGTAATTTCGTCCGCCAGATTCGCGATCTGCGCTTCGAGCGACGGGCATTTGTATTTCTCTCCGCCGGGTGAAGTCGCTTCGTAAAAGTCCTGATGCTTTTGCAAACCTTCGCGGACTTCGAAAGTCAGATTGAGTCCCGGAAAATCCGGATACGCATTCTCGAGCAACTCGACCACGCGCAAGCTTTGCCGGTTGTGCTCGAAACCGCCGTGATCGCGCATGCACTCGGCCAAAATTTCTTCGCCGGAATGACCGAACGGCGTGTGCCCAAGATCGTGCGCCAGCGCGATCGCTTCCGCCAGATCTTCATTGAGGGCAAGAGCGCGTGCGATCGTCCGGCTAATCGAGGCGACTTCAATTGAATGGGTCAGCCGCGTTCGCAAATGGTCGCCGGTGCCATTCAGAAAAACCTGTGTCTTGTATTCGAGCCGGCGAAACGCGCGCGAATGAATGATCCGGGCGCGATCGCGCTGGAATTCGGTCCGATAGCCGTGGCTTTGCTCTGGGTATTTTCGGCCGCGCGAGTCGCCGGACTTTTGCGCAAACGGCGCGAGCGTGGCGCGCTCGGTGGCTTCCATCTGTTCGCGCGTTTTCCAAGTGCCCTTCACTGATTCGATGTCGATCCGATCGATTTCAATTTTTCGCGTAACGCGCGCTCCGCTCGCCGCGCCTGCAATCGCAATACCAGAAGATCGAAAAGCGCGAGCAGCAGCGCGGTAAAAGTGAGCCAGATGCAGACGATCCAAAATAAAATCACGCGCCACGGATGTTCCTGTGGATTCAATGTCGCCTGCAAAAATGTAAATCCCGAAATCAGCAACAACAGCGCGAGCACGAGCAGGAACAACATCGCTTTACGGCGCGTATTCTGATCGCGAATCACGCCGCGGGTCGCGTGAACGACAAACGAGGTGGTCCGCAACTGTTTTTCGTCGGGCAAATTTTCCATCGAGCGTTTGCCAGCAACGCGCGCTGGCTACTTGTCGATCTTACAATTCAAATAATTCAAGACAATCGACTTCTCAGGAACAATCCGCAGTGCTTTGATAGCGCGGAATGAGAAAGTCGAAGCCAAAAACGGGATCCCGCAAAAAGAAATCCGCCCCGAAGGCAAAAGAGAAACCGAGTCCGGTCCTAAAAGAACGATTGGAAGCGGAATTCGCGAAAGCAGTCATAACCGCGAAGTCCTACGTGGAGAATCCCCAACGATTGCGGCCGCTCTTCGAGGAAGCGGCCAAGCAGGCCGCGTCGATGCCGAAAGGACCGTTCGCGGAAACGTGGCCATATTTTCAGGCGATGTTGCGTTTGATTCGCGCCTATTGCGAAGGCAAGTATCGCGACGTGCCCGAGAGCACGCTGGTCGTGATCATTGCCGCCATCATCTACGTCGTGGAGCCACTCGACGTCATTCCCGATGCGCTTCCAGCGCTCGGTTATCTTGATGACGCAACCGTTCTGGCGCTGGCGGTACGCAGGTCGCGCCAAGCGCTAGACGATTTTATGGCGTGGGAAACGACTGCACTCTAGACCAAGAGCAGTGCCGGATTTTCGAGAAGGTGGCGGAGTTCTTTTAAATATTCCGCGCCGAGCGCGCCGTCGATAACGCGATGATCGCAGCTCATCGTGATCGACATCCGATGGCCGACGACAATTTGATCGGAATCATAAATCACCGGAACCTTGGTGACCTTGCCGACTGCTAGAATGAAACCCTGCGGCGGATTGATGACGGCGGAAAAACTGTCGATGCCCATCCCGCCGAGATTTGAAACGGTGAATGTGCCGCCCTGAAATTCTTCCGGCTTCATTCGCTTGTTGCGCGCGCGACTGGCCAAGTCTTTTACCTGCTCGCTAATTTCACGGAGCGATTTGTTTTGCGCGGCGCGAATCACCGGCGTCAGCAATCCATCTTCGATCGCAACCGCGATCCCAAGATCGACATCGGCGTATTGCACGAACGCGTCGCCGTCGAATGAAGCGTTCACGCGCGGCACCTTGACCGCCGCCTGCACCGCCGCTTTTAAAACGAAATCGTTCACCGTGATTTTCGAAGTGTCCGCGCCTTCGCCGGCGGATTTCAACTCCTCCCGCGCAGTCAGCAGCGGCGTCGCGTTGATCTCGATCGTCAGATAAAAATGCGGAACCGGGCCAAGACTTTGCACCAGCCGCTCGGCGATAACTTTTCGCATCCCGGAAAGTTGAATCCGCGCGCCTTCGCCGGCTTTGATTGATGGGGTTGAAGGTTTGGCCGCCGCTGCCGCTTTTTGCGCTGGCGCAGGTCCTTTTGTTTTTGCAGCCGCGCGGACATCAGTTTCGGTCACGCGACCATCGGGACCAGTCCCTTTCACACTGGCAAGATCGACACCGAGCTCCGCCGCGACTCGTCGCGCGACCGGTGACGCTTTCACGCGCGCTTCTTCATCTGTCTTCTGTGGTGGCAGCCGTCCCGGCTGCGCTCTTGCAGGCGAGACGCCTGCCTCCACAGATTTCTGTTTCGTTTCCTGCGGCGGCGCGGTTTCCTTTTCTTTTTTCTCTTCAGCTTTCGGCTGTTTCTCTTCTTTTTTTGGCGCTTCTTCTTTCTTCGGACCTTCCTCTCCTTCCCCGCCGATAAACCCGATCTTGTCGCCGACGTTCACCTTCCCGCCTTCTTCAACGTAAATTTCGGTCAGCGTTCCGTCCTCGGGCGATTCCCATTCCATCGTTGCTTTGTCCGTTTCGATCTCAGCGATCACTTCACCGGCCGAAACTTTGTCGCCTTTTTTCTTTTTCCACGAGACGAGTGTGCCCTCCGTCATCGTGTCGCTCAGCTTCGGCATCTGAATCTCAGGCATGGCTCGTCAGGCGTAACAGACTTTTTTCACCGCGGCCATCAGCTTGTCCGCATTCGGCAAAACGAATTTCTCAAGCCGCTCGTTGTAAGGCATCGGCACGTCCTCTTGAGAAACGCGCATGATCGGCGCATCGAGCTCATCAAAAATGTTTTTCTGGATGCGATAACAAACTTCCGCGCCGACGCCGCAGAACGGGCGGTCCTGTTCGACAATCACAGCGCGATGCGTCTTGGCGACCGAATTGAAAATCGTCTTCTCGTCGAGCGGTTTGATCGAACGAAGATCGACAATCTCGGCGGAAATATCTTCGTCCTCGAGCTGAGCCGCGACAGCGAGCGCGAGCGGGACCGTTTGGGCGTAGCAAATAATCGAGACATCGCTGCCTTCGCGTTTCAGTTCGGCTTGTCCGAGCGGAATAAGCAATTCTTCATCGGGTGGCTCGACCATTCCCTTCGAGCTATAAAGAAGCTCCGCTTCGAGAACGAGCACCGGATTGTCGTCGCGCACTGCGCTTTTCAATAAGCCCTTGGCGTCGCGTGGTGTGGCCGGTGTGCAAACTTTCAGGCCCGGTGCGTTCGCGTACAAAGATTCCGTCGCGTGCGAGTGCGTGGCGCCGAGCTGGTGCGCCGGTCCGTTCGGTCCCCGAAACGTAATCGGAATATTGAACTGGCCGCCCGACATCATGAACATGTTGGGCGCGTTGTTTACGACCTGATCGAAAGCCACAAACGAAAAGCTGAAGGTCATGAATTCGATGATCGGCCGCAATCCGACCATGGCCGCGCCGATACCGAGTCCAGCAAAACCATTTTCACTGATCGGAGTATCGACGATCCGTTTCGGTCCAAACCGTTCGAGCAACCCCTGGCTCACTTTGTAAGCACCCTGGTATTCCGCGACTTCCTCGCCCATTAGAAAAACATTGGGATCGCGCTCGAGTTCTTCGGCGAGCGCTTCGTTCAGAGCCTGGCGGTAAGTGATTTCCCTCACGCTTTTTCTCGGTTGAAGTAGACGTAGTCGTAAACTTTTTCCACGGGCAACTCCGGACTGCTCTCGGCGAATTTGACCGAGGCAAGCACAGTCTCCTTCGCTTTCTTATCGAGGGTATCGAATTGCTCATTGGTCAGTTTGCCTTCACGGGTCAGCTGCGCGCGCAAACGGATGATCGGATCGTCGAGCCGATATTTTTCCAGCTCTTCCTTGGTCCGATAACTGGCCGGGTCGGACATGGAGTGGCCACGATAGCGATACGTCCGAATCTCGACGAACGCCGGATGCGGATCCTTGCGAATCGACGTGACAATCTCGCTCAACTTGTCGCGGACTTCCCGGAAGTTCATCCCATCAACGATTTCGCCCGGGATGTCGTAACCTTCGGCGCGATCGACGATTTGCTTTAACGATGTCGATCTCTTCACCGACGTGCCCATGGCGAAGAGATTGTTTTCGCAAATCAAAACGACCGGCAGCTTGTAAAGCGCAATCAGGTTCAACGCTTCGTGGAACGCGCCTTGATTGATCGCGCCGTCGCCGAAGAAACAAAGCGTAACACGATCTTCTTCGCGATATTTCGAGGCGAACGCCATTCCCGCGGCCAACGGAACGTGCGCGGCAACGATCGCGTGTCCGCCGTACATGTGATTTTTCTTGTCGAAAAAATGCATCGAGCCGCCGAGGCCTTGCGAACAGCCGGTTGCCTTTCCGAAAAGTTCGGCCATGCACGCATTCGCGCTCGTCCCTCGCGCGAGGGCGTGGCCGTGATCACGATAGGCAGTGATGATGTAATCGTCATCGCGCACGGCCGCGACCGCGCCGGCGACGAGCGCTTCCTGTCCAATGTAAAGATGGCAAAAGCCGCCGATCTTCTGCGCTTGATACTGCTGGCTCGCGCGTTCCTCGAAACGGCGAATCAAGAGCATCAGCGCGAGCATCTCGACCTCGTCGCGTTGCTCGGGCCGCTGCATCGAAATTTACGCGACGCGAGGCAAAGCGGCTTCAGCGCGCGCCCGGCTGGTCTTTCGCCCGAAGTTCATGCACGCCACGAAAAGCAGCGTGAAGAACAGATCGCTCAGGATTGAGTTACGGAAAAACATCCAGGTCGGGGTCGCGCTGTATTCCGGTAAACCAACGGTGAGCGCTTGAATCAGCCCGGCAAAATTTTTCACGTAACCCGGATCGCTCAGCCACGAGAACGAGTTCGTGATTAAATAGAAGATTGTCGATCCAACGATCGAAGCCGGAAGCAGCGTTTTGAACGAAGCGCGGTTTTGGAGCGCGAGTCCGATTAGCCCAACGAGCGCGAGCGCGAGATAGCGACCAACGATATGCGGCTCAATCAGCGAAGCGCCGTAGTAATAATTCAGGAACAAATCGGAAATGAAGAGCGCGCCGAGTGGGACCGAAAATTTGAACTTCGCCGGAAAATAAGCTGCGCCGCAAAGCGCGATCGCAGCAAGCGGCGCGAAGTTCGACAGCCAGGTCGCACCGGAGTGAATCAAGAGCGCCGCCGCGATGCGATAAGCGACGGCCGCCAAAATAAGAATGAGCGCCGGAATCATCGGGAGAAATTTAGCCGTCCTACAAGAGTTGCAAAGCTCATTTGCCCAAACTCCAGCCAACCGGCCGCTAGGCAAATTACTTTTTGGGTGACAGCAGTGCGTTGAGTCGCGCTTTGCGGCGATCGGCGGCGTTGCGATGAATGATGCCGCGCTTGGCTGCTTTATCGAGCGCGGAAATCAGGTTGCGAACCTGTTCGGCGTCGGGTTTGGCCGCACCGCGAACGCGCTTTTGTAGTGTCCGCAACCGCGTCCGGACGCTGCGGTTTTGGTCAGCGCGCATGAGCGATTGCCGGGAACGTTTCGCTGCGGATTTGGTATTGGCCATGATCTGTTACCGAAAATTTACGGGGCGTGGACGCTCGCGCAGACCGCCAAAATGTCAAGATATCGATCTTGTGAGGACGCCGATTACGCGCGAGGACCGGACGCGAGTTTGATCTGCGAAGAATCTTTCCTCAACCCCGAACCGGAAGCAGGAGCGTCAAAACCGTAAACTTCGGGATCGGCCATCTTCGAAGCTTTTGGCAATCGATCCTGAACAATCTCAACCGGAGCGCCGAGCGGAAGCTGGTTGTAAAGTGCGGTTACGTCGCTCGATCTCATCCGGATGCAGCCGAAGCTGGCCGGCCGGCCAATTATTTTCTCTTCGTTAGTTCCGTGAATGTAAATGCAGCGCTTGAAAGCATGTGCATTCGAAGCTTGCAATCCGCGCAGCCAAATAATGCGCGTCATCACCGGATCGCGGCCGGGAGTATTTGGCTGCAGAATCTCGCCGGTCCATCGACGATTATGAAAGACCGCTCCAAAGGGCGCGTGGTCGCCGATTTTTTGTGCGACCTGCAATAACCCAAGTGGAGTGGCGAGACTGCCCAACGCATCGCCCAAGCCATATTTCGACGTCGAAACCGGATACGTCGCGACAATCGTTCCGTTCGCAATCAGCATTAGTTTCTGGTCTGGCACACTGATGATAACCCGAGTGGAAAGAGTCGGGGCTGGGATAGTGACGGCCTGCAGAGGCCAGGCGCACGAAATCAGGGCAACGGCGAGAGCGGAGGAACGAAACATTCGCGCTCTCTTACTCAGAAAACGCGCTTTGTCACGCGGGAATTGGAGAGGGCGAGCGGGAAGCGCCGAAGCTGAATTTCGGCGACCAAGGCAGGAGCGACGAAAGGGAGACATAGAAGAAGCCGCCTTGAAACATGAGCAGGAACGGTACCGACAGGAACTGCCCATGAGCTATTGCGAACCAGACGAAGTAGCTGAAATAGACGGCGAATGCCAGTTCCGCGATTGGCAGCGCCGATTTTAGCGGCCGGTATTTGCAACTCCGCCACGCCTGCGATCGTCGCTCAATCCCGTACTTCGGCGTTCGCGTGAAATCCGATTTGTGATTGAAAATCGCTTCCAGGACCGCGCGCCCATTGTTAAGCGAGAGACCGATTCCAAGCGCGAGCAAGCACGGAAGGAGCAACATTTGTTTCATCCAAGTCCGCGGATGAAGCTCGCGCTGCGCGCAAACGTAAAAGACCGCCACCGACACTGATGCAGTCAGAAAAATCGGGATGTCGATCAAGAAAGTGCGGACCCAGCCCGATTGCGGCCCGCCCGTTGACGGATGCAAGAGCACGCAGAGACAGGCTAGAAGCAAATACGCAAAATTCGAGACCAGGTGGCCGGTCGCTTCAGCTTTGATCGCGAATGGAAGCTCGCTCCGCCAAATCCGCGGCAACAGTTTCTTGCAGGTTTGAATGGAGCCTTTGGTCCAGCGGTGTTGTTGCGACTTGAAACCATTCATGTCCACCGGCAATTCCGCCGGCGTCACGACGTCGGGAAGAAAAATAAATTTCCATCCCACCAGCTGCGCGCGATAACTCAGATCGAGATCTTCACAGAGCGTGTCGTGTTGCCAGCCGCCGGCCTCCTCTATACATGTGCGCCGCCAAAGACCGGCCGTTCCGTTGAAGTTAAAAAAACGTCCACTTCGGCTGCGCGCCGTTTGTTCCAGCAAAAGATGGCCGTCCAAAAACATGGCCTGCATCCGCGTGAGCAGCGAGTAACCGCGATTCAAATGGCCCCAGCGACTTTGAATCATGCCGATTTTCGGATCGGTGAAAAAATGGATCGTGCGCTGGAGCAAATCTGGCGGCGCGACAAAATCGGCGTCCAGAATGCAGACGAATTCCCCTGCAGCCGATTCAAGTCCGGCCGCGAGCGCACCTGCCTTGAAACCGGTCCGGTCGACCCGGTGAATGAGCTGAACATCGAAACCGCGCTGCCGCAATTCTTCGGCGCACGAAGTGGTCACTTCCCGTGTGTCATCAGTGGAATCGTCCAGCACCTGGATTTGGAGCAACTCGCGCGGGTAATCGAGCTCGCTGACCGAGCGCAGAAGGCGTTCCACCACGTAAACTTCATTAAAAATCGGAAGCTGAACCGTGACCTTTGGCAGCTGCCGAAACCGGCCGGCTGGAACGGACGCGCGTTTGCGGTTCTTCAGGAAAAGATAAATGATGAAATACCGGTGAACGCCGTAGGCAGAGAGACCAATGAGCACGGCGAGGTAACACGCCGTCCAAATCACATAGCCGAGGCTTCCTTGCATAAGGTTGGCTGCCAGTTATTAAGACAGCAGGTGCGCATGATGGCGCTTCCGTCGCCAGCGTCAAATCAAAAATGGCGCACTTGCCTCGACAAAACAGCGTCAACGCGCGCCAAAATTCGCACGATGTCGGCGCGGAATTGGAAACGCTGGTGCTCAACGGCAAGCGCTCTGCTGCTATGCTATCTTTGCCAACCAGCGGTATGCCATTCCGATATCTTCTGAAGAAAGGCCGGCACGACCGGTTCGAGCGCTTCAACATTGTTGTCTCGATCCTTTTGGCCGGCTGGGTGCCTTCCATTCTCACGGTTTGGTTTTCCTATGCCTTTCTCACCAAAATGCTGGAATCGCGCATTTTGCGAGACCGGCAAACGTTCGTGCAACTGATCAGCCGCCTCGTCGGTGACGATCTCAGCCGAACTGAAGGGATCATCGATTATTATCAAACGCTTCCGGACGTAGCGCGGATTCTGAATTCATCAAACCCGCAGTCCGCTGGCCAGCAATGGCTCAGCGCCACTTTTTATTCGCACCCGCGCATCGACGGAATGTTTCTCACCGGTCGCGACGGGCGATTGATCGCTTCGATTCCTTACAACCCGGCGATGATCGGGAAGGATTTCGATTCCAATCTGTGGCGGCCGCAGGCAGAGAAAATTTCGGGCGCTTTCGTTTCGCCGGTTCATCCGCGTTTTTCCGATAAGCGAATCGTCACCGACATCGCGGGCGCGGTGCGCACGCCTGATAAAAACATCGCCGGTTATCTCGGCGTCTCGGTGTTGGTGGAGCGAATTGGCCGCCGTCTTTCCACGATTCAATTCGCCGACCAATCAACCTGCCAGGTCATCGATCAAAACGGACAAGCGCTGTTCACGAACGATTTTCGACCCAATCCCGGAACCTCCTCAGCGCGCGAATCGATCCTGCCCAAGGAGATTAGCGAAACCAAGAAAGGGAATCTCGAACGCGCCGGCAATCTGTACTCCTTCAGCCCCGTAGAATCGACCGGATGGACTGTAGTCGTGAAACAACCAAAAGATGTTGCTTACAGACCGGTGCACGACCTCGTCGGCCGCATGGCTGTGCTCGCCGCGTGGCTGATGGTGTTGACCACTATCTTTGCCTGGCTTGGTGGAATTTTTTATCGTCGCCAAACCGAAGCCGCCCGCCGCATCGAGCGGGAGGTGATCTTCAACGAGAAAATCCTCGCCAACATGCCGGTCGGCATCGCCTTTGTCGATCCAGTCTCAAAAAAATTCTCGCAAGCCAACGAAGCTTTCGCGCAAATGGCGGAACGATTTGGCGGTTTGCCCCACCGTCGCGAAATCACCGAAGCGACCTATGACGATGTGAAGATCGCGCCGGCCGATGCGATTGAGCGTGTCCTTTCTTTCGGCACGCCGTTTCAATTGATCGAGCAACCATTCCAAGACGAGGGCGGCATGACTCACTTCGTCAACGTCACGCTTTTGCGTCTGCAAGCGGCCGACCAAACCATTCAAGGCGTGCTTTATTTCGTGGAAGACAAAACTCGCGATGTCACTTTGCGCCACGAGCTGATCAACGCCAACGCAGCCAAAGATCAGTTTCTCGCGCTGCTCTCGCACGAATTGCGCAACCCGCTCTCGCCCGTTATCGCGATGGTCGGTGAACTGGAGGCCACCACTCCGCGATCGCCCAAGCTGCGGCAAGCGCTCGAAGTCATTCGACGCAATGTCGAATTGGAAGCCCGCTTGATCGACGACTTGCTGGACGTGACGCGCATCGCCAAAGGCAAATTGCAACTAAGCTTCGAGGTCGTCGACCTGCACGAAATTTTACAGCGGGCCTATGAAATTTGCCGCGAGGACATGGCCAAGAAATCAATCGAGGCAAAATTTGAGCTCAACGCGCGACGCGTCCACATCGAAGGCGATCCGGCGCGATTGCAGCAGGTGTTTTGGAATCTCGTCAAAAACAGCGTCAAGTTTACGCCCGCCAACGGCCGAATCACGATCGCGACTTCGAACACGCTGCCGGACGAAATTCAGATTCGCATCAGCGACACCGGAATCGGCATCGAGGAGGACAAGATCGGTAAAATCTTCAACGCATTCGAACAGGGCCAAACCTCGATCACGCGTCGTTTTGGCGGACTCGGTCTCGGACTCGCCATCTCCAAGGCGATGGTCGATGCCCATCGCGGAAAAATTCGAGTCGAGAGTCCGGGCAAAGATAAAGGCGCCACTTTTATTGTTGAGCTGAAAACAGTCGCGGCGCCGGTTGGAGCGGAAAATGGCGCCGATGGCGAACCACCTGTTGTCGCAGAAGAGAAAGGCGCTGTCTCGCGCCGGCATCGGCTTCTCGTCGTCGACGATCACGCCGATACCTGCGCCGGAATGAAAATGATGCTCGAACGCCGCGGTTACAAAATTACGGTGGCACATTCCGCCGGGCAGGCGGTCGAAAAAACGCAGCAGCAGGATTTCGATCTGCTCATTAGCGACATCGGCCTGCCCGACCGCAGCGGTTACGAGCTGATGAGCGAATTGCGGCAAAGCAAAGGCTTGCCTGGAATTGCTCTCAGCGGCTTCGGTATGGAGACCGATGTGAACAAGGCGCGCGATGCCGGCTTTTCCGAGCACCTCACCAAGCCGATTAACTTTGACCGGCTCGAGCAAGCCATCCGTCACCTTCTCGAATCGACATCTTGAGTCGCCGACGGCGAAGATGTCGATCTTCTCAGAAATTACTGACCGTTCGGTCGCGCTGCTGCCGCCGGTGCTTTCTTCGCCGCAGCTTCCTTCAATTCGCGCGACAGTTTTTCCACCCGTTGCCGCATCACTTTGCCGGCCTTGAACTTCACGGTCGCGCGCGATGGAATGACGAAACTGCTGCCGGGCTGATTTGGGTTTCGTCCCACCCGTGGTTTGGTCAACCGCGGGTGGAAAATTCCAAAATTGCGCAGTTCAACCGGCACGTTGTTAGCCAAACTGTCGGTAATCTTATCGAGGGTGCGTTGAACAATGTCGAAGACCTGGTGTTGCACCATTCCGGTCTGGTTGCTGATCGCAACGACGATGTCGCGTTTCGTAAGTTTTGCCATACTCCAAAGAGGAATCGTTCGCCACGGCACAATCGCGGGCATAATTGGCGAAGAAAAGTAAATTCTTTGGCCCGAGCGGCCTAGCGGAACGGTTGAGGCCCCTCAGCGCGCGGTCGCCGGGCGCCGCAAGATACGGTTCAGGTAGTAATCAAATGCCGTCTGCTCGGCCAGTTTTTTGCGCCTGGCTTTGAGCTGGCCCTGCATCAAACCGAGTTTGGTGAAGACACCGTTCCAATCCGTTTCCAGACGGCGGACTTCGTCATTCGAAAGATCGCGGACACCGCGGACAGATACGCCCCGTTGCAAAACACTCATCGATTTGCCCGAGGCCTCCGCCAGAATGTCGAGTTCGCGAAGAACGTACTCCATCTCTTGCAAAAGATTGGCGCGGATTTCGGTGAATTGGCGCTCTTGTTCCGTCGATATGATTGGTTTGGCCTTGTCCAGGCCGTAGGTGATGAGGTCGTGGAGTTTCTTCCAGTTCTCCAGCTGCAACGTGACTAACCGCAGCTTTGTCTCGAGGTTCTCGTCGCGCATCGGAACGATTCTAAACACTGACGAGCTCGAGCGTTTCGTCGAGCTTTTGCAAGTTATCAATGAGCAAGTGAGCCCACGGGCGATTGACTGTTTGCTCCTGGCTAATGATCCCTTCCTCAAAATAGAAGCGCCCCTGACGCCACCGGAAAATCTCGGCCACCGCCGCCTCGCCTACAACTGAACCGAATACGGCATGCCGCACTGAGCCCTGTTGGAGATAGATCTCGCTGTTCCCACGACCGGACTTAAAAGTAAAGCGTCCGCTCCGCTGGCTTAAACAGCTCATTTGCAAAATCTCCGCCGCCGAAAATTGATTGAGATTTCCAATCAGCGAATGGCAGGGATCAATTCCTTCCGAAGCCGTACCTGCATGCGAATCAAGCGAACGCACGAACCGCGTTAAGCTTGCGCGCAATCGTCGCGTGCTTCGGCCGCTCACCAGCACTTCGATATCTTGTTCTTTCGCTCTCGATCCGACATCTGATCGGCGCCCGCTTCGGAGCAAACAAGCAATGGTGAGAGATGGAAAGTGCTGCCGCAGATTTGTCGCCTGCTCAACGGCAAGCGCGGGATCGCCCTCGATGATCAGGCCGTCGAAATTTTCCTCGAGCAGCGCCTGCACTGCTTCGGACAAGTTCCGCACAATCTGCGTGTCCAAATCCTCGATCTGGTCGAGAATGGCGAGCGTCCGGTCTTGGAAGACAGGGTCGGCATTTACGGTTAGGACTCTAGTTTCCACAATTCCCAAATAGGTGCTAAAACCTATAGCAGGAACCTTGCCGAGAGCTCCCTCTACCCAGCCCGCCTTCTAGCCTTTCCACTCTTCCCGGGGCGGCGGCTCGGCAAAATGCTCCGGGGCAACGGCGTGCGCCGTCCGGAAATGGACCTTGGCCACTTCTCGAAGGACACCCGCCCCTTTACTTTCGACCAGCTTTTCGGCGGTGGTTTTCACCGCCGGGGACACCCCCCGTTCCAGTCGCATTCCGAGCCTCTTTCCTTCCCGATCCAGCCAATTAATGAAGGCCTCCCGGGCCAGAATTGATGCTGCCGCTACCGCAACGTCTGATTCCGCTCGCGGCCGTTGCTGGATGTCGATCTTGCGGCCGTGGCGAAGCAATGATTGTTCGATCAACCGCGCGTCCGCGAACTGGTCGGACAACGAGCGCGAGCAATCCGGTTTCTTTGCCAACAAGTTTTCGATCACGCGCGCGTGACCCCAGGCCAGGAGCTTGTTCAGGTTCCCGAATTTTTCATACAGCTCGTTGTATTTCGCCGGACCGATCAACACGACTTCGATCAGACCCATCGAAGTTTTTCGGATCGCCTCGGCCAGTGCCCGAATTCGGGCGTCCGAACTGATCCGCTTGCTGTCCTGCACGCCTTCATCAATGAGTTTGCGCGCTATCCCACGATCGACATAAACGCCAGCGATCACCAGCGGTCCGAAAAAATCGCCCTTGCCGCTTTCGTCCACACCGAAATGCGGCTCGAACATTTCCGGCGCATGGACTTCTTCATAGCCAAGCTTCGCTTCGCCCAGAATTTTCGGCTCCAGCTCGAACTGCACGAATTCTTCCACGCCCTTGCCCTGCACCAGCACCTTTGGCCCTTTCTCGTAAACCGCCACGCTCAGTTTATTTTTCTGACCAAAGAAAAGCGTGTACTGCTTCGGCGAAAACTCGAACCCGAGCTCATTCAGAAGCGCACGCAGTTTGGTTGCCTGCTCTTTTGTTAGGAGATGGGTGTAGGAATTCACCTTTTGCGTGCACCTTCTTGTCATTCCGAGCGAAGTCGAGGAATCTCTTACTACTTCCGGAAACATTTAAAGATGTCTCGACTCCGCTCGACATGACAAACCGAAAAGCCTTTCGGCGCGCACTGCTCGGCTGGCACCGTCAACACGGACGCGATCTCCCCTGGCGCCAAACCCGCGATCCATACGCGATCCTCGTCTCCGAATTCATGCTTCAACAAACCCAAGTCGCGACGGTGCTGCCCTATTATAAGGACTGGCTGCAACGATTCCCAAATTTTGCGGTGTTAGCTCGTGCCTCCGAAGCCGACGTGCTCCACGCCTGGCAAGGTCTTGGTTATTATGCGCGCGCCCGAAATCTTCACTCGACCGCAAAACGCGTGGTAGATCGACATCGTGGGCAATTTCCGAAATCGATCGAGCAGATGGAGCAACTTCCTGGGGTTGGTAAGTACACCGCGCACGCGGTCGCCACATTCGCTTTTGATCAATCAGTTCCCATTGTCGAAGCGAATACTTCCCGCGTTTTGTCGCGTCTCTTCGATTTGCGAGTTCCTGTCGATTCGACGGCCGGACGAAACGCGCTTTGGGATTATGCCGCCTCTCTCGCCCCGAAAAAATCCCCATCCGCGTACAATTCAGCACTCCTCGATCTCGGTGCGTTAGTGTGTCTCCCGCGCAAACCAAAATGCGGAATTTGCCCGGTCAAAAAATTCTGTCGCGCTAAACACCCGGAGTCTTTGCCAATCAAACGACCGCGTCCTGAAACAAAGCAGCTCGTTGAGAAACACTCGTTCGTCGCGAGCCGGGATAAACTTTTGCTCGTCCAGTCTGCCAACCGCTGGCGCGGCATGTGGATTCTTCCACCAACAAGATCGACATCTACGCGTCCGATACATTCGTCGCATTTTCCATTCACCAATCACCGCATCACGTTACAGATATTTCGACAACGCGAACGCCAGATCGACAATCCCCGCAAGCGCTGGTTCCCCTTTGGCAAACTCGATTCGATCCCCATTCCGTCCCCTCACCGGCGTGCGATTGACGCGCTTCTGAATTAAAAGTTGGACGTTGAACGTTCAGCGTTGGACGTTTTCTGTTTCCAATTAATTATGTCGACTGTGAAGACCGTTCCGGACCAGCACGGCCATTTCGGGCCGTACGGCGGGATGTTTGTGCCTGAGACACTCATGTCGGCGCTGCACGACCTGGCCGCCGAGTACGAGCGCGCAAAAAAAGATCAGACGTTTCAAGATGAACTGTCACTCTTGCTCCGCGATTTCGCCGGCCGCCCGACGCCGCTCTATTTCGCGGAACGCCTCACGCACAAACTCGGCGGCGCGAAAATTTATCTGAAACGCGAGGACCTGCTCCACACCGGCGCGCACAAAATCAATAACGCGCTCGGACAGATCCTGCTCGCGCAACGAATGGGCAAGCGCCGGATCATCGCCGAAACCGGCGCCGGTCAACACGGTGTCGCCACTGCTACCGTCGCGGCGCGGTTCGGCTGCGAGTGCGTGATTTATATGGGCGAAGTCGATATGGAACGGCAAGCGCTGAACGTCGCGCGCATGAAATTTCTCGGCGCGAAAGTTGTTCCAGTCACCGCCGGCCAGGCCACGCTCAAAGAAGCGATCAACGAAGCGATGCGCGATTGGGTCACGAACGTGCGCACCACACATTATATATTGGGCTCCGTGCTGGGCTCGCACCCTTACCCGATGATGGTACGCGATTTTCAAAGCGTCATCGGCGTTGAAGCGCGCGGCCAGATTCTCGAACGCGAAAAGCGCTTGCCGGACTTGCTCGTCGCGTGCGTCGGCGGCGGCAGCAACGCCATCGGCTTGTTCCATCCCTTTCTCCAAGATCGAAATGTGCGGATGATCGGCGTTGAAGCTGGCGGCGAAGGAATTCGTAGCGGTAAGCATGCCGCGCGTTTCCAAGCCGGGCGCCTCGGCGTGTTGCAAGGCACCAAAACTTTTCTTCTCGCGAACGAGGAAGGGCAAATCGAACTGACCCATTCAGTGTCGGCTGGGCTCGATTACGCCGCAGTCGGCCCCGAACATTCTTACTTACGCGACCTCGGCCGCGTAGAATATACTTACGCGACTGACGATGAAGCACTCAACGCCTTCCGCATTCTATCCGAAACCGAAGGGATCATTCCGGCGCTCGAAACCGCGCACGCGATTGCTTACCTCATCAAAAACGCGCGTGAGATGAAGCGCGAACAGATTGTCATCGTGAATTGTTCCGGCCGCGGCGATAAAGATGTCGATGCCGCGGCGGCCGCGTTCGGATTGAAAGAGAATTCGAAGACATGAGATCGATGACCGGATACGGCCGCGGCGAGACCGATCACAACGGCACCAAGTTCAGCGTCGAGCTCAATTCCGTGAATCGAAAGCAGAGCGACATAGTCATCAATTTGCCGCGCGATCTGGCTGCGCTAGAGCCGCAGATTCGTCAGACCATTAACGAAAACATTTCGCGAGGCCGGACCAATGTCGTCGTCAGTTATCACAATGGCTCCGGAGGCCCGCGCAAACTCGCGCTGGATACCGAGCTGGCGCGTTCGTATCACGACGCGATGCGCGCGTTGCAAAAAGATTTGGATGCGCCGGGCGAAATCACCATTGGCGCAATCTTGCAAGCGCCGGGCGTGATGCGCGCTCCGGAGGAAACAATCGACTCGAACGCGGCGTGGCCGGCAATTGAGCGAGCATTGCGCGCCGCCCTCAGTGAATTAATCAAAATGCGCGAGCGCGAAGGCAAACATCTCGCCAAAGATTTGATCCGGCGCCTGAAAGCGATGCGCAAACAAATCAAGGAGATCCGCGGCCTGCATCCTGAAGTCGTAAAAAAATATCGGACCGCGCTTCTCGAGCGAATTCAGAAAGCTGGTCTCCCGATTTCGAGCGATGACGAGCGTTTAGCGAAAGAAATCACATTCTTCGCCGATCGCGCGGACGTTTCCGAGGAGCTCACCCGCGTGGAAAGCCATCTCGCGCAATTCGCGCATCATCTCCGCCGGCACGAGCCGGTCGGTCGTACTCTCGAGTTCATCACCCAGGAAATTTTTCGCGAACTGAACACGCTCGGTGCGAAGGCGAACGATGCCGCGATTTCACAACGCGTCGTTCTTTGCAAGGCCGAGCTCGAAAAGATTCGGGAACAAATCCAAAACCTTGAGTAGCCGCTTCAGCCGTTACGGAATTCTCTTCGTCCTCTCCGCGCCATCCGGTGCCGGAAAAACGACGCTCGTCGATGCTTTGCGAAAAACATCAGAATTCATCTACTCGGTCTCATGCACAACCCGACCTACGCGCGCCGGCGAAGTTGAAGGCGAAGACTACCGATTTGTGTCCGAAGAGGAATTTAGTGCTCGCGCGAAAGCAGGAGAATTTCTAGAGCACGCAACAGTCCACGACCATCACTATGGCACGTTGCTAAAACCGATTGTCGAAGATCTAATGAACGGCCGCGATGTCTTGATCGACATCGACACGCAGGGCGCCGCCAATATTCGCAGCTCCAAAGACGAATTTATCCGGAACGCGCTCGCCGATGTTTTCATCATGCCGCCGGACGTTGACGAATTACGCCGGCGTCTGACCAAACGCGGCACCGAAACAACTGAGCAAATCGAGGCGCGCCTGGCAGCTGCAATTCGGGAAATGGAATCGTGGCCGGAATATCGCTACACCATCATTAGTCGAACCACCGAAGAGGATTTGCAGAAATTTCGACACATCATGAATGCCGAGCGATATTTGAGCCGGCGCTTGATCCAAAAGTGATTGTCGATCTTAAATGAAAAGAAACTCCAGCAAGCGAATTGAAAAGCCAGCCGCGCGCAAAGTTGTGCGGTTGCGCGGCGCGGGGAAAACGATCGTTCTGGGCGTCACCGGCTCGATCGCCGCTTACAAATCCGCCGAATTGGCGAGTCTGCTCGTGAAACAAAGTCATAACGTTTTCGTCGTCATGACGCACGACGCGGCCGAATTCATCACGCCGCTCACTTTGCAAACGCTTTCCAAGAATCCGGTGATGACGAGTTTCTTCGATGAAAAGGAAAGCTGGCGGCCCGGCCACATTGATTTGGCGGATCGCGCCAATCTTCTTTTGATTGCGCCGGCGACTGCGAACATCATCGCTGAGCTCGCGCACGGATTGGCGAGCCATCCGCTCGCGGCGATCGCGCTGGCGACCCGCGCGCCAATTTTGATTGCACCGGCGATGAACGGGAAAATGTGGTCGCATCCGGCGACGATTGACAATGTCGCGGCGTTGAAATCGCGCGGCGTCGAATTCATCGGACCGGAAGAAGGAATGTTGGCATGCGGGTACGAAGGACTCGGCCGCCTCTGGAAAGTGGATGACATCGCGTTCCGCGCCGAATTTCTGCTCGCCCGCCAGGAAAATCTGATCGCGTGAGATTTCTCATCACGGCCGGCCCAACGCGCGAGCCGATCGATCCCGTTCGTTATCTGAGCAATCGCTCGTCCGGAAAAATGGGTTACGCGATTGCCGAGGCGGCGATCGAAGCGGGACACGAAGTGATTTTGATTTCCGGACCGGTGAATGTCGATCGACCCCGCGGCGCTGCGGTGGTCCCAATTTCAACCAGCGACGAAATGTTCGGCGCTGTGCATCAACACGCGCGCGGTTGCGATGTTCTGGTGATGTGCGCGGCAGTCGCGGATTACAAACCGAAACAGGCTTCCAAAAACAAAATCAAAAAACGCGATGAGAATCTTTCTCTCGAACTAGCTCCAACGCGCGACATTCTCGCGTCTCTGCCGACGAAAGATCGGCAATATGTTGTGGTTGGCTTCGCTGCCGAAACGGAAAACGTCGAAGCAAATGCGCGAAAAAAACTTCAGGATAAGAATTGCGACGTCGTCGTCGCCAACGATGTGAGTCGCACCGATTCGGGAATGGAGAGCGACGAAAATGAAGTCATAATTTTATTTCGCAGCGGCGAAATGAAAAAAATTTCACGCGCTCCGAAGACAATTGTGGCGCGCGAGCTCGTAAAAATATTTGCAAATGTTTGCGAAAAACGTTTGACAAAAAAAAACGCGTGATTACTTCGTCGTTAAGTGAAGTCATTCCCAACTCTTCACGAACTTCCGCGAAAGCGAATTGAAAGGGGGGAATAAGAAGTCGATGGCTAAGAAAAGAAAGAAAGCAGCAAAAAGAAAAGCGAAGAAAAGAAAGAGGCATTGAGGCCCGTCGCTTAATTAACGGCTTCG
>Ga0137399_10000014_pt1 | contig 60521 bp, 51 predicted proteins | sample czorhiz316metaG_FD_104810 | JGI IMG/M metagenome (GOLD analysis project Ga0137399, IMG submission 104810) | Vadose zone soil microbial communities from Angelo Coast Range Reserve, California, USA - czorhiz3.16 metaG | ecosystem: Environmental > Terrestrial > Soil > Vadose zone | place: USA...
AAGATTTTCAATCGCTTCGGGCTGCCATGTATCCCCTGCCAAATTTGTCAGCAACGGCATCAGCTTAATTCCTTTGCTCGCACAAAATTTTGGCAGCCGGATGTCGGGATCGATCTGAATATCACCGAACCCGTTCACCACCGTGATCCATTCCGGACACAAATGCGTGATCAATGACGCGTGCTCTTCCAGCGACCTGTAACTGTAGGGATCGCCATTGGTGTAAAACGCGAGACGCACTTCATTCGGCGGCGCTTTTTTGCGAGGCTTTGCCGGAGGCGCCGGCGTCGGCGTTGCGCCCGCCAGTTTTTTTGCAGCCTGTTTCGCCGCGGCAAATTTTTGCCAGAGCAGCGAGCTTGGCGCGGCCTGACCGGCGGGGTTCGCTTTTTGCAATGCCTTCAGCTGTCCCTTTAATTGTCGCAACGAAAACGGCACCCTCATCTGCGGCGCGACAAAAAGTGTTTGCACAAACAAAACCGTCCCGAGAAATGCGAGCACGCCGAAAATGAGCAACGCGAGGCGCAACCGCGGCCAGCGTTTGCCGGCCGGATCGGAAAAAACAAACGGCGTCAGCGCGCCCGGAGGAACTTCCTGCATGAGCCGCCTATTTTCGCTCACCGCTTGCGGAATGAAAGAGGGTTTGTCGTCCAAACCTGGCGTGCTGCCAGTCGACCGGAGTGGAACGTACAATTCCGCCCTACAAACTTCGCCCCAACTGCTTCGCGTTCTCGCGCAACAGCTCCGCTGCGCGCTTCATGTTTTCCTCATTGCTCATTCCAGACCGCGCGTTTTCGTAAACGCCGTCAAAAAGTTCGCGCACTTCTCGATCTTCGCTCGCCCGACCGACCATCGCGAAAACGCGCTTGCCCAGTTTGCGCGCCAGTTCCGCCACGCCGGCCGGCGTTTTTCCTTCGAGCGTTTGTCGATCCAAACTTCCCTCGCCTGTTATCACAAGATCGACATCCTTCATTTTCGATTCGAGCCCCACTGATTCCGCGACCACCTCGAAGCCCTGCCGAATCTTAGCGCCGCAGAAACTCATCAACCCAAATCCAAGCCCGCCGGCCGCGCCCGCGCCAGGTTCATCGCGATAATCGAAGCCGAATTGTTCGGCAACAACGTCGGCGAGTCGCGTTAACGCGCATTCGAACTTCTCGATTTGATCCGAGGTCACGCCTTTCTGCGGACCAAACACTCGCGTCGCGCCATTTTCTCCAAGCAACGGATTCTTCACATCCACCGCCGCGATGATCCTCGGTAACTTCAAATCCGTCGGCCTTTCGATTTTTGTCAGCCTGACTAAATCAAGCACGCGGCCATCCTCTTGCTCGAATTCGAATCCGAAACCCAACGCGCGCGCCATCTCGAATCCGCCGTCATTGGTCGCGCTGCCGCCAAGTCCAATGATGATTTGCTGCGCGCCGCGCCGTGCCGCATCCAAGATCATTTCTCCGACGCCGAATGTATTCGCAAGATCGACATCGTACTCGTTCCGCTGCAACCGCCGCATGCCCGCTGCCTCACTCATCTCCATCACCGCGAGTTTCTGGTTCTCGATCCAGGCGTAACGCGCTTCGATTTCGCGGCCGAGCGGATCGTGCGCTTTGCATTCTAACCACGAAGCGCCGAGAGCCTGCGAAATTACTTCGGCGGTTCCCTCGCCGCCGTCGGCCATCGGCACGATGTCGATCTTGGCGTCCGGTAAAACTTCGCGTAGGCCGGCCGCAATATTATCTGCCGCTTCGCGCGCGCTCAGCGCGCCTTTGAATTTATCCGGCGCAATTAGAACACGCACGGATTACGACTTCAACTTTCGTTCCAGAATTTCGCCGGCCAGCTGCGGATTCGCTTTGCCTTTCGACAATTTCATCACCTGACCTTTGAGAAAATTGAGCGACGCGGCATTGCCCGCTTTGAAATCCGCCGCCGGCTTGGGGTTGGCCGCGATCACTTCGTCACAAAATTTTTCGATCGCACTCGTGTCGCTCAACTGCTCGATCCCTTTTTCTTTCACAATCGCGGCCGCGCCTTTCCCGCTGGAAAACATTTCCGAGAAAACGTCCTTACCCTGTTTGCCGCTGATTTTTCCGCTGTCGATCAAGTTGACCAGCTCGTCGAGCGCTTCCGGTGGAATCGGACAATCGTTGATCGTTTTTCCGCTAGTGCTAAGCGCGCTCTGTAAATCGTTCAAGATCCAATTCGCGACGTTCTTCGGTTTCTTCGCAGCTTTGGCGGCCGTTTCGAAATAACGCGCAAGATCGACATCGTCCGCCAGCACGCCGGCGTCATACGGCGTGATTTGATATTGCTCGATAAACCGCGCGCGTTTTGCTTTCGGCAATTCCGGAACGCGTGTGCGCGCATCCGCCAGCAACGCTTCGCTCTTTACCGGGACCAAATCCGGATCGGGAAAATAACGATAGTCATGCGCCGATTCTTTTGTGCGCATTAGAAAGGTTTCACCGGCGGCATCGTCCCAGCCGCGCGTCTCCTGCTGAAGTTTCTCGCCGCGCTCCAGCGCTTCCGTCTGCCGTTGAATCTCAAAGGCGAGCGCGCGACGCACCCCGCTGATCGAATTCATGTTCTTGATTTCGATCTTCGCTCCGAGCTCCGCCTGTTTCTCCGGCCGCACCGAAACGTTGCAGTCGCAGCGCAGTTGTCCTTTCTCCATGTCTGCGTCGCTGACTTCGCCATAAATCAGGATTTGCTTGAGCGAAGTAAGAAACGCGAATGCCTCTTCCGGCGAATTAATCTCCGGCTGCGTCACGATTTCCATCAACGGCGTGCCGGCGCGATTGAAATCAATGCCGGTGCTGGTCTCGAAATGAAAACTCTTGGCCACATCCTCCTCGAGATGAATGCGCACTAGATGAACTTCCTTGTCCGATGTTGCGATATTTTTCTGCGCATCTTTTGGATAAGCGAGATCGTGCAACGGCACGCTGCCGTTTGCGCACAGCGGCATGTCGTATTGCGAAATCTGATAATTCTTCGGCATGTCCGGATAGAAATAGTTTTTCCGATCGAACTTCGACGTCGGCGCGATCTCGCAATTAAGCATCAGCCCGGTCAGCACCGTCATCCGCAACGCTTCGTGATTCATCACCGGCAGCGCGCCCGGCAAACCGAGGCAGACCGGACAAGTGTGCGTATTCGGCGGCGCCCCAAATTCCACCGGACACGCGCAAAACATCTTCGAGCGCGTCTTCAGTTGGACGTGAACTTCAAGCCCGATCGTCGCGAGGTATGGAATTGCAGATTTCAAATTGAAGATTTCAAATTTGCTGACGCCGATTTACGCGAGGCGACGAAGATCGCGACCAATTCAGTCGCTTCGTCGAGGAGAGATTGAACCCGTTTTAATGAAAGGAGCTTTCCTTCAATGATCAATTCCAACCACAGCTGTGTCTCGTCAGCTTCCTCAAGGACAACGCCCATTTTGGCAATGAACTCAATTTTGGATCGAGCGCGACATGCAGCGCGATAATTCGCCGCAACTGATGTGCCGCAGCGAACAAGCTGGTTCGCGATAGCGCGGCCCTCAATACTTTTCGGTAGCGCGGCCACCAGCTTCAGAACTCGAAGAGCGAATCGCTTCGTCCGCGTTTTCAGCTCTTCAGGCGTCATTTCGTGACAATCTGCAATTTGAAATTTGCAATCTGCAATCCGCGATTATTTCTGCGTCGCGTAAGTCAGTGCCGCGTTCAGATCGAATTTCTTCAATCGAGCTCGCAGGTCAGAGTCATTGGCCGCATCGATGATGCGGTGATCCTGGATCAACTCGAACAACTGTCCCTGGGCGAGCATTTGCGAGATCTCCTGGTCATTGCGGAGCGCAATAATTTTTGGATGCTCACTCAGCTCCCGCGCCCCGGGAAAAGATAAAAAGCGTTCCGCGTTCTGAGGATTGGCCGCGATTGCTGAAATCTTTTCGATTACATCGTAGGTCTTTTGTGGAACGACATCGATTTTCTTGACCGCGTTGCCGATCACTCCCATCTCAAGCGAGTTTTTGAGACGCGCCAAAGATGTCGTCAAAGGCGCCTGGTCTTCATTCGCTTCGCCTAAAAAGCGGCGCCGCACATCGACGGCATGAAGCACGCTTGAATCGCTCGCCTGTTCCCGCACTTGCGCATCAGCTACGGAACCGATCGACCGGACCGCGACCACGATCATCCAGACAAGGAACACACCGAAGAACACTCCGAGCAATGCGCCGGTCGATCCGTAAAGCAATCGAACGATCAAGGAATCATGTTGGTTCGTTCGCCGAAAAAGAGCCGAACCAATCCCGCTGATGAGAGCGTAAATGATAAGCGCAAAGAGGGCGCCCGCTAGGATCGACAATAACGCGTCCGGCATCCTGAAAAATATGCCGAGCAGGGGTCCAAGAAATTTGCCGCCGAAATATGCGGCGAAATAAGCGGCGATGAGCGCGCCCAATCGCGCCACTTGTCGCGGCAGGCCACGACGCCAACCCCGCAACACTTCGAACAGAATCAAAGCGAGCGCGAAAGAAACAAAAACGAGCTGCCAAAGCGGCGAACCGGCGGCGGCTTGAAGTTGCGAGTTCATTCTCTCGAAAAATTAATTGCGCGCTGACGGAGCGCGTGATCGCACAACACCAGCGCAGCCATCGCCTCGACCATCGGGACGGCGCGCGGCAAGACGCACGGATCATGACGGCCGCGGGCCGCGAGTTTCGTTTGTTCGTGCGACGCGCTGACTGTTTTTTGCTCGCGTGCGATCGTCGCCGTCGGTTTGAATGCTACGCGAAAATAAATCTCTTCGCCGTTCGAGATCCCGCCCTGGATGCCGCCGGAATAATTTGTCGATGTTCGAATCTTTCCGGCGCGCATTTCAAACGGATCGTTGTGCTCCGAACCGCGCATGCGGGTCGACGAAAAACCGGACCCGATCTCGAAGCCTTTCGTCGCCGGCAAACTGAGCATCGCTTTGGCAAGATCGGCCTCGAGTTTGTCGAAAACCGGTTCGCCCAAGCCGACGGGCGCGTTTCGCACCACGCATTCGATCACGCCGCCCAACGAATCGCCTTCGGCCCGAGTTTTCTCGATCAATGAAATCATTTTCTTTGCTGACGCGTTGTCGGGACAGCGGACAATGTTCGCATCGACATCCCCAGTTTTCACCTTCGACCGGTCGATCTTCGCCGAGAGCTGGTGGATTTGTGTGACGTAAGCGATGATGTCGATCTTCGGATGAAACGCCCGCAGAACTTTTCGCGCGACCACAGCGGCCGCGACGCGCCCGATGGTTTCCCGCGCCGAAGCGCGCCCCCCGCCCTGCCAATTCCGAATTCCGTATTTCGCTTCGTAAGTGAAGTCGGCGTGCGACGGCCGGAATTTTTCTTTTGTCGCAGCGTAATCCTGCGGTCGCGCATCTTTATTCCGAACGAGAATTCCAATCGGCGTGCCGAGTGTTTTACCTTCAAAAATTCCCGAAAGGATTTCGCAACGATCTTCCTCCTGCCGTTGCGTCGTGATCTTGCTTTGACCCGGACGCCGCCGGTTGAGTTCGCGTTGAACGTCCGCCGCGGAGATGCCGATCTTCGGCGGACAGCCATCGATCACGACGCCGATGCCGCCGCCGTGCGACTCGCCGAACGTCGTGACGCAAAAAAGTTGGCCGAAGGTATTGCCCATTGAGCGGGGAAATTAAGTCCATCTCGTACAATCACAAACGTCTTTGGGTAGCGCGTGAGACGCGCTACCTCAGATTGCTTCCAGGGCAGCCTTCAGGTCGTCGGTCAAATCGCGCAGATCTTCGACACCGACGGAGATTCGAACAAGCGAATCCGTGACACCCAATTTCTCGCGTTGTTCCTTCGGCACCGACGCGTGGGTCATGAGCGCGGGATGATTGATCAGGCTTTCCACGCCGCCTAAACTTTCCGCGAGCGAAAAAAGGTGCGTGTTCTCCAGAAACCGTCGTGTGCCGTCGAGATCCGTTTTTAAAACGATCGTGACCATTCCGCCAAAGCCGCGCATTTGGGTGCGGGCGAGATCGTGTTGCAGATGCGATTTCAATCCCGGGTAACTGACCGATTTCACTTGCGGTTGTTCTTCCAGCCAGCGCGCGATCTCGAGCGCGTTCGCGCAATGGCGCTCCATCCGCAGCGCCAGCGTTTTCAAACTTCGCAGGACGAGAAAACTGTCGAATGCGCCCGCGATCGCGCCAACCGAATTTTGCAGGAACCACATTCGATCGCCGAGTTCCTTACTGTCTCCGACGACAGTGATTCCGCCGATCATGTCGGAGTGTCCGTTTAAATACTTGGTCGCCGAATGGATCACTAGATCAAAGCCAAAGTCGATCGGCCGCTGGATCCACGGTGTGGCAAAGGTGTTGTCAGAGACTGAAAGAATTTTGTGTTCGCGCGCGACTTTCGCGATCGCTTCCAAGTCGATGATTTTGAGCAACGGATTGCTCGGCGTCTCGATCCAGACCATTCGCGTGTTTTTCTTAATCGCCGATTCGAAGCGCGACGCGTCCGTTAGATCGACATATGTGAAATCGAGATTCGCCGAGACGCGGCGAACTTTTTCGAACAACCGAAACGTTCCGCCGTAGAGATCGTCGCTGACCACGACATGCGAACCGCTTTCGAGCAAATCGAGCGCGGTCGACATGGCGGCGAGTCCGGAAGCAAATGCGAAGCCGCGTGTGCCACTTTCGAGATTGGCGACACACTTTTCGTAGGCGAGACGGGTCGGATTAATCGACCGCGAATAATCGTAGCCTTTGTGTTTACCGGGACTTTCCTGGACGTAGGTCGATGTTGCGTAAATCGGCGTCATGATCGCACCCGTTGTCGGATCAGGCTCCTGGCCGGCGTGAATCGCGCGGGTGGCGAACTCGTGTTGTTTCTTCATGTCGATCTAATTGGAATGCGCGCTAATTGTATTCGCGCTGCGGCGGCACTGAGGACTTCGGCATGTTCAACCGCAAATAGGAAAGCAAATCAGTCCGCGTGATCAGCCCGAGGAATTTGTCGCCATCCATCACAATCGCGACGCGACCGCGATCAAAAACCTCGAGCAAATCGTTGAACTTCGTGTTTGGCGGAAGCGTTTCGAGTCGATCGGTCATCGCGTTTTTTACCGGATCGTTAAAGTGAGTTGAGTCGCGATGCACTTTCACCAGCACGTCGGACTCATCGAGAATGCCGATCGCGCGTCCACTTTGATCGACCACTGGCAATTGGGAAACGTCGGCGTCGCGCATCCGTTTAAACGCAGTGAGCAGCGTGTCAGTTGGCCCGACCGAAATGACTTCGCCTTTTTCGTAACGATGCGAAATCAAATCGTTCAGGTCGCCGTGCGGCTGGCGGTGGATGAAACCCTGCTCCGCCATCCAGAAATCGTTGTACATTTTGGAAAGATATTTGTTTCCGGTGTCAGCAACGAAACTGACGACGCGCTTGGGTTGCGTTTGCTGCCGGCAGTAACGGAGCGCACCCGCAACCAGCGTTCCGGTCGATGAACCTCCGAAAATTCCTTCTTTTCGCAACAGTTCGCGCGCGATCGCGAAACTTTCTTCATCGTCGATCTCGAAGGCGTCAGTCACGAGCGACATGTCGGCGATTTCGGGAATGAAATCTTCGCCAATGCCTTCGACCGCCCAACTGCCGGATTCCACCAACTTGCCGGTCTTAACAAATTCATACAACACCGAACCGGTCGGGTCGGCCAGGACCATTTCAATGCCGCGACGCGGCTTCACTCGATTAAAAAAGCGGCCGAGCCCGGTCAACGTTCCGCCGGAGCCGACGCCACACACGATTGCATCGACATCGTGCCGCATTTGTTCCCAAATTTCCGGGCCGGTCGTGCGCTCGTGCGCGAGCGGATTCGCCGGATTGCCGAATTGATTCACGTAAAACGCGCCTGGAATTTCTTCGGCCAGGCGCGCGGCGACGTCCTGGTAATATTCCGGGTGCCCGCGCGTCACGTCCGACCGCGTCAACCGCACTTCGGCGCCGAGCGCGCGGACATGCGAAATTTTTTCCTGCGACATTTTGTCGGGAATCACGAGAAGAACGCGGTAACCCTTTGCCGCGGCCACCAGCGCGAGACCGAGTCCAGTGTTCCCGGCCGTCGCTTCGATCACCGTGCCACCCGGTTCGAGTTTTCCTTCTTCCTCCGCGGCCTCAATCATCGACAACGCGATCCGGTCCTTGATCGAGCCGGTGGGATTTTGATTTTCCAATTTCAAAAAAAGCTGACATGGGCCGGTGTCGAACTGTGTGATCTCGACTAGCGGCGTTTCACCGATGAGCGAAAGAATCGCCGGCGGCTTCTTCGTTGACGTTGGCGCTGTCGAAACTTCGAGCATGTCTAAAAGAGTGTGAGGGTTTCGCCCGGATAGTCGATCACGACTTTGTAATTGCGGAGAAAATTGTAGCCGACGATGCCATCGAGCTTCGCGCCGATCGCAGTGTTCAACATCTCGAAGAAGTCTGCGACCACGACGGCCATGTTGTCGATCTTAGCACCACCGAGTTGAAATAACTGCAACGATCCCGCGGAAAAATCGACGGGCACGCCGCCGGTCGTGCTCGCGCCCACTGGCGAACTTTCGACACCGAGTTGCTTGGCAAGCTCGGGCGCGATCGCAGTGGTCGATGTGCCGGTATCGATCGCAAATTGAAATGGGCCGCGGCCGTTTGCGTGTACGTCGACCAAAAGGAGCGGCTTCGCCGGACTGGCCAAACGGATTGGCACTTCCGTTTTCGCACTGCGACCAAAATTTTCGACCCACTTCGGACCGTCAAAACGAATTTCGCAATCGCGGTAGTCGATCGTGACCCGAAAATGTTTCAGGAAGTTGTAGCCGAGATCGCCGTCTATTTTCGCGCCGATGGTCTTGCCGATCTGGGCAAGATCGACAATGCCAACATCGACATCGTGCAATTTGGTTTCGCCGACCGAGATCGAACCGACTTTCGCGAGCGACACGGAAACTTTGCCGCCGGCGCTTTGGCCTTCCTTTGAACCGATCACCTTTGTTTCGAGTTGTTTCGCCAGCTCCGACGAAAGCAGGGACGTGCCGGCGCCAGTATCGAGAATAAAATCAAACGGTCCGCGATCATTGACGTGAACCGGCAAAAGAATCAGCGGCTGCGCGCTACCGGCGAGACGAAATTTAGTGCTGTTCGGGGAAAGCGTCGCGGCCGTCATTCGAGCAACTTGGGTTCGCCCTTATGCGACCATTCCGATTTGCTATCTTCGATAAATTGCTGGAGCACGTCGAACCGAACCTCGCCGTAGTTCAAAGCGTAGCGAAGGTCGCCGCCTTTATAAACCCAGGTTGTCGGAATCCACGCGAGCGGCATTCCGGCAAACTGTTTGATCTTGTTGTCGCCGCGGCGCGGGCCGGGATCGGCCAGAACCGTGACGTTCGGTTGATCGGCGATTTGGAATTTGGAGAGCATCGATTTTCCATCGCCGCCATCGTTCCAAACCGAAACGAAATAAAATTTCACCTGCGGATTGTCTTTCACCATTTTCAACCAGCCGCCGTTTTTCATTTCCGCCTGACAATTGGAGCACCACGGCGCCCAGAGATGGACGACGGAAAGCTCCGGCGCTTTGATTGCCGCGAGAATCTTTTGCTCGGCAGGCGGATTAACAAAGACATCTTTATCCCGTTGCGCACGAGCACAGAGTGGAACGGTTAAAAAAAGCGCCGCGAAAATGGACGTCCGCAAGATCGACATCTTGTCCGTAAATATGGAGAGAAACGCAGCGTGCTCAACGCTGACTTGGAGTTGTGTTTCCACTGAAACCGGCGTAAGTGGAGCGATCGGCTCGGAAATCAGGTAACTATGATGCCATCGACCAGCAAACGAACATCGACGGAAGTCTTCGAGTGCGAAGCGTGTGGCATCCGAAAGCGTCTCGAGTCAGCAAAACGGCATTGGTGCGATGTCTGCACCCGTGGCACGCCGGTGGAAATGCGCCGGACAAGGGACAAGTGGAAAACCACGAGCAGAGTTCCGAGCAACCCCTAGGGCAGACGACGCCAATCCTCTCAAGAGCATCTCGCCTCACGGATCAGGGTTTGACCAATCGCGCGAAAACGCCTACTTTGGCGCTCCGTTTTCCGATGCTTTAGCTGCACGGAAAGATCGATCCCGCCGGGGCGGGATCGCTGGCCCCGAGGAGGCCTTTTTTAATTATGGTGCAAATGCAGGATGTGATGTCGAAGTCGATACCGGAATTCCGGGAAGGAAGTATCGTCAAAGGGACCATTTTGGAGATTCGCCCGCGCGAAGTGCTGGTCGACATCAAGTACAAATCGGAAGGCGTCATATCACTGGCCGAATTTGAGGACGCCGCAAATTTGGAAGTCGGCGACGAAGTCGACGTGTTGCTCGAGCGGCTCGAAAATGACGAGGGCATGGTCGTGCTCTCGAAAGAAAAAGCGGCCTATCGCCAGAATTGGAACAAAATCGCGAGCGTGTTTCAGGGCGACGGCCTGATCAAAGGCAAGGTCAAATCGGTCGTCAAAGGCGGATTGATGGTGAACATCGGCGTGGAAGCATTTTTGCCCGCGTCGCAGATCGACATCGTGCCGCCGAAAGATTTACAGCAGTTCGTCGGCAACACCTACGATTTCAAAATCGTCAAGATCAACGATGATCGCCGAAATGTTGTTTTGAGCCGGCGCGAATTGATCGAGCAGGAGCGCAGCGAAAAACGGCAGAAATTCATGGACGGGGTAAAAGTTGGCGATCGCGTTACCGGTACGGTGAAAAATCTGACTGACTTCGGCGCATTCATCGATCTCGATGGAATGGACGGCTTGCTCCACATCACCGACATGACTTGGGGCAGGCTTGGACATCCGAGCGAGCTCGTTAAAGTCGGCCAACAGCTCGAAGTCCAGGTCCTCGATATTAATAAAGAGAAGGAGCGCGTTTCGCTAGGCCTGAAGCAGACCCAGAAAAATCCGTGGGACCAGATTGAAGAGCGCTTCCCCGCCGGTCAGAAGGTCAAAGGCAAAATTACAAACCTGGTTCCTTATGGCGCGTTCGTGGAATTAGAGGAAGGCGTCGAAGGTCTCATTCACGTTTCCGAACTTTCGTGGACGAAACGAATCATGCGGCCATCCGATATTTTAACGGTTGGCCAGGAAGTCGAAGCCGTCGTCCTCGGCGTTAATAAAGAAGAGCAGAAAATTTCATTGGGCCTGCGCCAGCTCGAACCGAATCCGTGGGACGAAATCGAGCATAAGTTCACCATCGGCAGTCGGGTGAAGGGAACGATCCGCAACATGACCGCGTACGGCGCGTTTGTGGAGCTCGACGAAGGCATCGATGGAATGATTCACGTTTCGGATTTGAGTTGGACCCGCAAAATCAATCACCCGAGCGAAGTCTTTAAGAAAGGCGATGAAGTCGAAGCCGAAGTCATCGACATCGATAAAACAAATCAACGGATCAGTCTCGGCATCAAGCAGCTGAGCGACGATCCATGGAAGAACATCGATCAGAAGTACAAGATCGGCGATCTGGTCAAAGGCAACGTGACTAAACTCGCCAGCTTCGGAGCGTTCGTGCAACTAGCGGACGACATCGATGGGCTCGTGCACATCTCGCAGTTGAGCGAAGACCACGTCGCGAAAGTAAAAGACGTGCTCAAAGTTGGCCAGGAAGTCGAAGCGCGCGTGATCAAGGTCGATAAAGTCGAGCGCCGCATCGGATTGTCGATCAAAGCCGCCAACTACTCCGAAGAACAATTGCGCAAGGAAGCCGAAACGTTCGACACGCTCCGTCCCGGCGAAGACATGGTTGGATTGGAGAAAGCATTCGCCGCCGCCGAGCAGGAAGAATATCGTCCCGGCGAAGCCAAGAAAGAACCGAAGGCGGCCAAGGAATCAAAGGAACCGAAGGCCGCAAAAGAGCCGAAAGAATCCAAGCCGAAAAAGTCGAAGAAGTAAAATCGCGCAGTCTACGCGCACACGCGCGGTTGCGTTCTCGCGCACGATTCTGTTGAATCGATGCAGATGAACTGGCGCCTCCTAACTGCGATCAATGCCGCAATCGCGCTGGTCACGGTAAGCGCGATAATTTTCGCCATCACGCGGCGGCACGCTGAACACACACGCACGGCTGTACGATCAAATCCAACCAGGGAGCAAAGTCAGGCGGCAGAACGAGAAGCTAAAGCTCGCGTCGAAGCACTCGACGATCTTTCGCAAGCGCGGGTCGACGATTTAGGCGCGGTGCCGGCGGCCGAACTGACTCACCTGATGGATCGCGCCAGTCCTGAGCAATTGGCAGCACTGGCCTTGAAATTTAACGATGCGCCCGTGGATGGACGCACGCTCGGCGGTATGGGTGTGTTTTTTCAAGCTTGGACCGAGCTTGATCCTAAAGCAGCGTTAACTGGGGCATTTCAACTGAAAGACGTAGCCCTGCGCAAACTTGCAGCGAACACCGTAGTCTATGCCGCTTCACCCTCTGCTGGACCGGAGTTGATAACCTTCCTCGCAGAACATCCAGACAAAGATCTGAGTATGGAATGCAAGAACTCATTTTTGCAGCCACTTATCGGCAGCTGGGCATTGCTAGATCCAGAAGCGGCAGCGAATTATGTGGACGAGATAGGCGACACCAAGAGCAGCTTTGGATATGACGCGAAGCGAAGAATCGCTTACGCATGGGGCACGCTCGATCCATCGAGTGCACTACATTGGGTGGAGAAACAGAAGGGTAACGAATCTGTGAACGCCGATTCGCTTTTTCAAGAGGCGATCATCGGTTGGTGCCTAAAAGATATGGCGGGTGCGTCGAATTACGTTCAGCAGCATCTAGACGATCCGTCAGCACGCAGTTCCGTGAGGGACGTCGCCCAGTCGATGTGCACACGAAGTATTGAAGATGCGACGAATTGGGCAGCCCGTCTTCCAGCAGGCGAAGCGCGTAGCGATGCACAATCACAAATTGCTTCAGTGTGGACCGAGAAAGATCCAGCCGCCGCAGCACACTGGGTTTCGACACTTCCCGAAGACGAGCAAACTAATCTTGTCAGAACAATTGCGAGTAATTGGGTGGATAGTGACTGGAATCAAGCGTCTCAATGGATCAACTCTTTGACGGGCGCTGCTAGAGATCAGGCGTTGGCAGTGGCAGTCCGTCGGGATGGAACCACTCCGATTGAGTCCTTGTCGCTAGCGCAAACAATGAAGGATGACGACATGCGAAACGGCGAGATCGAAAATCTGATCCGGCGGTGGGCTGCTACGGACGCAAAAGCGGCTGAAGGATGGGTTAATGGCAGCTCGCTTTCAGAAGAGCAACGACAAAAATTGCTAACGACGATTTCAGAAACCCAAGACGCCGCCACCGAAGCCACGGCCGAGCGAGTGATTATCGAGCACTGATCAAGTTATCCGGCCGCAGCAAACCGCGAAATTATTTCACCGCATCGGCAACGCGCTTCACAAGCTGATTGACTAGACTCACGTAACTATCGGTTCCCGGAATGCCGCCGGGAAATTCTGCAACGTCAATCACTGTTGCGTCAGCCGAGCGAGCGATTTTTTCCGCGAGCCGGCGATCCTGATACGGCTCCACCAGGATCGCTTTGATGTGATTTTCTTTCATTTTTTGGATCACGTCGGTGAGATGAGACGGCGCCGGCGGAATTCCGGGGCTCTCTTCAAAAAAGACGTCGATCTTTAATCCGAATCGATGCGCAAAGTAGGGCCAGGAATCATGGTAGGCGACGACGTGCTGATCCTGGTACGGCTGCAAAATAGCGCGCCATCCTTGCACCTTTGCATTAATGATCGCCTCGAATTTTTTGTAGTTCGAGTCGTAAAACGCGGCATTTGGTGGGTCAACCGTTGCCAAGGATTTCGCGATGTGCTGCGCGATTGACTTGGCGATCATCGGATCCAAAACGAAATGTGGATTGCCCCTGGCGTGCTCATCGCCGGCGCTCCTCGCCACGTTCGATGACGAATTGATCAGGCTGATTCCCTGAGAGGCCTGGATCCGCCCCGGCTTGCCGATGTTAATCTTCGAATTGTTCGCTTTTTGCAAAAGGGAGGATAACCAGCCGAGTTCGAGGTCGGCCCCGTGCTCGATCAACACATCGGCATCACGCAAGGAGGCGACAAAATTCGGACGCGGCTGAAGAAAATGTGGATCGTCACTCGGTTTCCCCAGCACCACGAGGTCGATCTTTTCCTTGCCAATGTCTCGCGCGAGCGAACCAAGATCGGGAAACGTTGCAACGACCTTTAGCTTTGCTTGTGCGACCAGCGAAGAAATTAGCAATAATGAAGTGATGGCGAGACTAATTCGTTTCATTCGCGACGTACCCTTGGCCGAAAGTAGGAGATTCCTCAACTTCGCGCGGAATGACAATCGCAGAGTACAGCAAAACGCGCCCTTCTGCCCCGCCCTGGGCGAAGCAGAAAAGGCGCGAATGTTAGTTGTTGACCCTCTAGAACGATCAGAAATTGTTAGTCATGCGCAGCTTCAGTCGAACTCGGGTTCGATTGTTAATCAGCACAGTTTTGTTGTCGGCGTTAACCGCTTGTGGCGGTCCTTCCCGCCAGATCGTCGGCAAATGGCGGACGTCATCCGATCCGAACGCGGTCGTTTGGGAATTCGCCGACAATGGACTGGTCACGATCGGCAGCACCCGAGGCAAATACAGTTTCGGGGACAGCGGGCGAATAAAGATCCAGACACCGTTCGAGAAGTCGGTTTATGAAGTGACAATCTCACGTGATCACATGACTTTCAGAGAATCGACCGGTTCACGGATCGAGTTCGACCGAATCAAGTAGGTCGGAGTGACTTTCCCAGCTTTCAATGCGCACAACGCGCCTCACCGCCTGCTCGAACATTCCGCCAAATCATTAATGACTGGCGCATCATCGGCGCTCCATTTACTTCTTACTAATTGGCACAAAGGATAATATCAGATGACAGAGTTTAATCTTTACCGCGTCTATTATTACAGCGCGCCCCAGTACAACTGGGATGTGCGCATCGATCTCTATATGAGCGGAGCGGCCGTTGGGACGTTGCTCTTTATGAAGACAGGGCAATCGATCCCCGCGAATACAATCTCCGGCGGAATTCCCCGTCTCCATTATTCCATCAGTCATTTCCCGGCCATGATGTTGATGTTGAGAGAGGAGAAGCCGCTCTTTGTTAATCTCAACGAAAACAATGGAATTGGCACCGTTAGCACGACCGACGAGCCGGTGGGAGAACAAGAAGGCGTTTGAATCGCCGCCCAGTACGCAAAACGCGCCTTTCCGCTTCGCGTGAAACAAATTCGGCGAAGCAGAAAAGGCGCGAATGTTAGTTATCGAACTTAGTTCTTAATCCTCGTCGAGGATCACGCGGTCGACGAGCATGCTGTCGCCTTCACCCACGTAGTGAACGCGCACTGGCACGCCCACTCTGACGCGGGTGCGCACAGTGGTCTCGTCGAGTTCCTTACCGCTTCTGGTCACATAAACGACCTTTTTCCCGAAGCGATAATGTCTCGGGCCGGCACTTTCCTTCAGCACGATGGTGCTTCCCGGAGCAAACTCCGTGATCGTGCCGCTACCCTCAGTCGTGGTCGTTGTGGTGGTGGTTTCAGAAACCTGTGCCCACGCGAACGGAGCCGCGACTGCCAATGCCATACTTAGTACTAGCTTCTTCATTTATACTTAGACGCAGCGCCGCGCGCGCATATTCGGATTTCATTTTGCGTTTCTCGGTGATTTGCCGAGAAAGTCGAAATGCAACCAAGAATTCCTCGACTTGATCGACATCAATGACTGGTCAGTCCGCCGGTCACGCTTTTGGCTTGTCGTAGCAAGTGTCGGCTGTCACCCTATCAGGCGCAGGCGCATTCAGAAAACGAAAGGAGATCAATATGATTGGTCGGATTCTCGCGTTTCTTTACGGATTAGTTTGTTACCTCATCTTCCTGGTCGCGTTTTTGTACGCGATCGCTTTTGTCGGCAACATTGGTCTCGTTCCAAAGACGATTGATTCGGGACCGGCGGCGCCGCTGACAAAAGCGCTGATCATCAATGCTCTGTTGCTGAGTCTTTTCGCCGTGCAGCACAGCGTGATGGCGCGGCAATGGTTCAAGCGCGCCTGGAAAAAAATTGTGCCGGAACCAGTTGAGCGCAGCACCTACGTGATCCTGGCCAGTCTGATTCTGTTGCTCCTCTTTTGGAAATGGGAACCGATGAAAGGGATCGTCTGGGACGTGCGCAATCCAAACGGACGCACGGTGCTGGCGGGTTTGTTCTGGATCGGTTGGGGTCTAGTGCTCGCTTCAACTTATCTGATCGACCACTTCGGCCTGTTCGGGATGAAGCAGGTCTACAATTATTTGGTCGGCAAACACGACGAGCCGCCGCCATTTAAGACACCAACGTTGTATCGAATGGTGCGACATCCACTTTATCTCGGATTCATCATCGCCTTCTGGGCGACGCCGAAGATGACCGCCGGCCATTTGTTCTTCGCGATCATGACCACGGCCTACATCCTCGTCGCCATCCAATTCGAAGAGCGCGATCTGATTCGCTTCTACGGAGACAGCTATCGAAAATACCGCGAACAAGTTTCGATGCTGTTCCCGCTTCGCTTGCGGAAGCGATGAGGTTAGGCGTCTAAATTAACTTTAACCGGCCTCGAAACAGTCGAGGTATTTGATGCCGGAGCCGGTGTTGAAGATCACGACCCGCTCGTTGAGGTCGATCTTTCCGGCCGCGCGAAGCTTTCTGAGCGCGGCAAAACAAGCGGCCCCTTCCGGCGCGACGAAGAGACCTTCTTTCGATCCAACCTCACGGACGGTGCGAATCATTTCCTCGTCGTCAATGGCGATCGCGCCTCCTTTGGAGTCGCGTAGAATTCGCAGCATCAAGAAATCGCCAATCGCTTTCGGCACGCGCAGACCGGACGCGACCGTCTGCGCGTTTTCGAATTCGGCGGCGAATTTTTCGCCGGCTTCAAACGCGCGGACGATCGGCGCACATCCACTCGCCTGAACCGAAAACATTCGCGGACGTCGATTCCCGATCCAATCGAGCGTTTCCATTTCGTCGAACGCTTTCCACATCCCGATCAGGCCGGTGCCGCCGCCGGTTGGATAAAGAATGACGTCCGGTAATTTCCAATTCAACTGCTCGGCCAATTCGTAGCCGAGCGTCTTCTTGCCTTCGATCCGATACGGTTCTTTCAGCGTAGACATGTCGAACCAGCCTTCTTTCTCTTTGCGCCGCGCGATCTCCGCGCCGCAATCGGTGATCAGTCCGTCGATGAGGGCAACGTGCGCACCAAGCTCGCGACATTCGACGATGTTGGCGCGCGGTGTGTCGCGCGGCATGAAGACGTGCGCTTCGAGTCCAGCGCGCGCGGCGTAAGCGGCGAGCGCGCCACCGGCGTTTCCCGCACTCGGAACGGCGAGTTTCTCCGCGCCAAGATGTTTCGCCATTGAAACGGCCACGCTCATCCCGCGCGCTTTGAAACTTTGGGTCGGATTAAGCGATTCGTCTTTGATCCAAAGATCGACATCTAAATCAGCGGTAAATTTCTTCGCCCGCAACAACGGCGTTCCGCCTTCGCCTAACGAAACCGGCTCCGCATCTTTCGGGAGCGGCAATAACTCGCGCCACCGCCAAAGCGATTTCTCGCGGTTCGATAAACTTGACCGTTTAAAACGGTCAGGTTTGGAAAGGGCGGTGAGATCATAGATCGCAAAGAGTGGTTTGCCGCACTTGGTGCAAAGATTTTGCAGACGGTGCCAATCGTGCCGCAGACCGCAGGCGGTGCATTCGAGATGAGTCAGAAACATACGGAGTTGCCAGAGCTGTTACTCACAGATTACACAGAACCATCAAATGAGCGCAGCTTCCACAACACGCCGGCCGTGGTATCGGCCGTCGCTGACGACGCAAATCATGATTGGTCTGGTGGTCGGAGCGTTGGTCGGCTGGCTGCAGCCCGATTGGGGCAACAAAGTTTATTTCCTGCGCGACATCTTCATTAACCTGATCAAGTCGATCATCGCGCCGCTGGTTTTTTCGACCATCGTAGTCGGCATCGCCGGTGCGGGCGCATTGAAAAAAGTCGGCCGGATGGGCGTCAAAGCGCTGGTTTACTTCGAGATCGTCACGACCGCGGCGCTTTTCATTGGATTGGCGGTGGTGAATTTCATGAAACCGGGAGTCGGCGTCACGTTGGCGGCGACCAACACCGATGTCATAAAAACGATCGGGCAAGCCCATCCCAAAACATTCGTCGAGACGATCGTACATGCGTTTCCATCAAGCGTGGTCGACGCGATGGTGCGCGGCGACGTTCTCCAAATCGTCGCTTTCAGTGTGCTGTTCGCGCTCGCGGTATCTGCGGTTGGCGAAAAAGGGCAGCCGATTGTGCGCGCGATGGACAGTCTTTCCCAGATCATGTTCAAATTCACGAATTACGTCATGATGTTCGCGCCGATCGGCGTCGGCGCGGCGATGGCGCATACCATCGGCACTCAAGGACCGGGCGTGCTGGTTAATCTTGGAAAACTGATCCTCTCACTTTACCTCGCACTGATCATTTTCGTTGTGCTGGTTTTTGGAATCGTGGCGTTCATCGTGCGCCTGCCGGTCCGGCAATTTTTCCGCGCCGTCCGCGAGCCGGCGGCGTTGGCCTTCGCGACCACGAGCAGCGAATCGGCGTTGCCGAAAGCGATGCAGGCAATGGAACGGTTCGGCGTGCCGCGTCACATCGTCGGCTTCGTCATGCCGACCGGTTATTCGTTCAATCTCGACGGCTCGACGCTTTATCTGGCGATGGCGTCGGTGTTCGTCGCGCAGGCTGCCGAGACAACGATGGGCTGGCACATGGGACTCAGTCAGCAAATCACGATGATGCTGACGTTGATGCTCACTTCCAAAGGTGTTGCCGCAGTTCCGCGGGCGTCGCTTGTGATTCTATTGGCAACACTAAACACTTTCGTGCCGGAAGGACTCGGTCCAATCGGCGTTGCGATTATTTTTGGAGTCGACGAGCTGATGGACATGGGCCGCACCGCAGTCAACGTCGTCGGCAATTGTCTGGCGACGGTTGTCGTCGCGCGCTGGGAAAAAGAATTCGACGAAAAACGAGCGCGAGTTTTTGGAACAGCGCAGGAAGCCGAGCTTGATTTGAAATCCGGCGACGTTGCGTTCGCCGATGCAGTGAGGCAAGGCGATTAAGATCAGAACTCGGCGCTGCCGGGCGTGCGCGCGAATGGAATGACGTCGCGAATGTTTGAAACGCCGGTCACGAACATGAGCATTCGCTCGAAGCCGAGACCAAATCCGGCGTGCGGCACGGTGCCGTAACGGCGAAGATCGAGATACCATTTGTAATCAGACGGATTCATTTTGTGCCGGCGCATGTTCTCCTCCAACACATCGAGTCGCTCTTCACGCTGGCTACCGCCCACGATCTCGCCGATGCCCGGAACGAGCAGGTCCATCGCCGTCACAGTTTTCCCGTCGTCGTTCAAGCGCATGTAGAAGGGTTTGATCTCCTTTGGAAAATTGAAAACCGTGACCGGGCATTTGAAATGTTTTTCGGTCAGCCAGCGCTCGTGCTCCGATTGCAGGTTCAATCCGTACTCGATTGGAAATTCGAATTTCTCGCCGCTCTTTTTCAAAAGATCGACAGCTTCCGTGTAGGTGGTGCGTTGAAATGAGCGCTCCAAAACGAAATCGAGGCGTGCGAGCAATTCCTTGTCCACGAACTTGGCGAACAATTCCATTTCATCGGGACAGTTTTCCCGAATATCGCGAATGAGATATTTCACGATCTCTTCGGCGAGATCCATATCGCCGTTCAAATCGCAAAACGCCATTTCCGGCTCGATCATCCAGAATTCGCTGGCGTGTCGCGAAGTGTTCGAATTCTCCGCCCGGAACGTTGGGCCGAACGTGTAGACCTTCGACAACGCGCAGGCGAACGCTTCGGCTTCGAGCTGCCCGCTGACGGTGAGATAGGTTTGGCGCGCGAAAAAATCTTTCGCGTAATCGATCTCGCTGTCTTTCCGTGGCGGATTCTTGAGATCGATGGTTGAAACGCGAAACAGTTCGCCGGCGCCTTCGCAATCGCTTCCGGTAATGATTGGAGTATGGACGTAAACAAAACCGCGCTCTTGAAAAAATTTGTGAATGGCAAATGCCAATCGGCCGCGCACCCGAAAGACAGAGCCGAACAAGTTTGAGCGCGGCCGCAGATGCGCAATTTCGCGAAGAAACTCCGGGGTGTGTCCTTTTTTCTGGAGCGGATACGAATCATCCGCCGACCCGACGATATCGATCTTGTCCGCGACCAACTCCCATTTTTGTCCCTTGCCTTGCGAAGCAACCAACTCTCCGTGCACAACGATCGAAGCGCCGGTCGTCAACCGTTGAACATCCACATAGTTCGGCAGCGCATTGCGGGCGATAACCTGAAGATTTCGCAACGACGAGCCGTCGTTGAGCTCAATAAACGAAAAATCTTTCGAGTCGCGCCTGGTTCGGACCCAGCCTTGCGCCACAATTTCAGAAATTGGCGCGGCGTTTTGAAGCGCGTCTCTAACGCTCGTTGGAGAAAGGGTCGTCACGTGTTGAACACTGGAACCTGAAACGACCCCTTCGCAAGATCGACGTCTACATTTTTAACGCGGCGCGCAGATGCGGGACGAGACGCTTGCTGAATTCGACCGAATCACCGGCGGATAAGTGCGACCATTCGGGACACTGAAAATCTTTTAACTCGGGAAAGTCGGAATAGTAAATACCGGGCGCGCCGGTTTGTTGCAGCAACGGGTCCCACGTGCGCGCACGCGGTTGGTCGCGATCTTCAATCTCCTTCAAGCCGCCGCTGTGTGGAAAGCGGACGAAAACAATTTTGCCGCCCCGCGCGCGAATCTTCGTAACGGCGTCCGCGATATCGCGAAAACGTTTGCCGATTGCCTCGCCCATCTGCTTCATGAAAACATCTTTCGGGACGTACGTGGGCGGCAGCGGTTGAAAGAGCGGCAACCATATTTGCTGAATGCGTCTCGCGAGTTCGCCGTTCGGGTTCGCGCACTCCTCGATCATGCGCGAGCGACGTTCGCGATCTTCCGTGCCGAAATACGGGGGCAGCCGTGGCGAGATCTGAGCTCCGGAACGATTCGGAATCGGAAGGTTTTTCAAATAATCGTCGAGTGTCAGTTCCTCCTGTTTCAGAAACGCGACATGTTCTTCCAGCGGCATCGCGAGATACTGGCTCGCGCGTTGCGCCGGCGTTTGATTGTGAAAACGTTTCACCACTTTTGCGCCGCGCTCGAATGGCGGCGTGCCCGGCGGCGCGAAAAATAATCGCGGGACAATGCTGCAAATAATTGTTCCGTGGAAACTCTCGTCCTTCGCCAGATCTTCAAGAACGGGAAAACCGCACATACCGCCACCGGCAAGCTGAATCGGACGTTTGCCGAGACCTTTTTGGAATTCATCAAGATCGACATCGTACCAACCGCGCGAATCGCCGATGATCACGAGTGATTCAGGCTCAACCGCGCGTCTCCGTAGCGTCCACAAATCTTCATTATCGTTGAGCGTCGGACCGTAGCCGAGCGAGCGGACGTACAATTCCCACGCGACTGTCGCTGCAGTGACAACGATCGTAATCACAACCGCGATTCCGCGCCACGGCGCCGGCGGAATCGGTCGCTCAAATTCCAGCGGCGGACCGCCGTGAATCTGTTCTTCCCGCGAAGGTCTGCGGAAAAACATCCGCGGAAGGCGAAGCCGTTCTTTAAAATTGGAAATAAATGAACGCATTACTAGTTCCTTGAGTGAAGATAATCGCGAACGCCATGACCGATCCGATCGCGGTGATGGCCCAGGCTGGCAACCGCATTACCGTGGTCTCGAAAGATTCTTCGCGCATTGTCCAGTGCATCCCGATCACGCCGGCGGTAACGATTCCGATTTGCAACAGCTCACGCGTGCTCAGGATCATGTCGCCGTTGGGATGCCCGCCGAACATTCCAGTCAACATTCGGCTGGCGATCGTAAAATCGGCTGCGCGGAAAAATACCCAGGCGATGCAGACCGCACTGTAAGTGGCGAAGCCGGCGAGCAATCGGACCGGCAACGTTCCCGACCACGGTTTCTGTTCAAAGAAAATCCGGAAGATGCGCTCGATCACTAAATAAGAGCCGTGCAGCAAGCCCCAGACAACGAAAGTCCAGGCGGCGCCGTGCCAGAGACCGCCGAGAAACATTACGATGACCAGATTGAGCGCCATGTGAAACGGGCGGACCTGATTGCCGCCGAGCGGAATGTAAAGGTAATCGCGCAGGAAGGTCGAAAGCGAGATGTGCCAGCGCCGCCAGAAATCGGAGAAACCGATCGCGGCGTAGGGGAAACGGAAGTTGTCCTTGAGATGAAAGCCGAGCGTTAGCGCGGCGCCGATCGCGCAAATCGAATAACCCGCGAAGTCGAAAAAGATTTGTCCGGCAAACGCGAGCACGCCGGCCCAGGAATCGACCGCCACCAGCGGCCCGGCATAACCGAAAATGCGATCGGCTGGACCGGAAAGCAGTGTGTCGGCCAGGACAGTTTTCTCGAACAAGCCGAGAGTCATCAGCGCGAGTCCCCAAAGAAACTGGTTCGTTTTGAGACGCGGCGGATGTTTCAGCTGCGGGAGAAAATCGCCCGCACGAACGATTGGTCCGGCGACCAGCTGCGGGAAAAACGAAACCGCGAGAACGAAATCACGGAGCGATCGGGTCGGTTGCAAAACGCCGCGATAAATGTCGAGCGTATAGGAAAGCGAATGAAACGTGTAAAACGAAATTCCGACCGGAAGGAGAATGTCGAGATGGGGTGGCTGATAGATGATGCCGACGCGCGCGACCAACCACTGGAAATTTTGGAGCAGAAAATTCCCGTATTTGAAAAACCCGAGCATGCTCAGATTCATGCAAACGCTGGCCACCAGCCAGCGCTTCTTCGCGCGCAGATCTTTCGCTTTGCCAATTTGGCGACCGAGCCAAAAATCCATCGCCGTCGTCGAGAAAAGAAGCGCGGCGAAGGGCGGGTTCCACGCGCCATAAAAAATGTAGCTGGCGACCACGAGCAGATTTTTCCGCAGCGTCCATGATCCGATGCTCCAGTAGAGCGCTACGACGACCACGAAAAAAACGATGAAGGTGAGCGAATTAAACAACATGGCGAAAGTTTCGAGTTACGCCGCCGAGGACAGCGGTGAATTTACGCCAGGCATATTGAGGCTGACCTTCTAGAGGTTGTTTCCAAATCTGGCAAGATCGACATCTAACTTTCCGTGAAACCGTCTTTTCTTTTCGCTCCTGGCGCCGGCGCGCCGTCCTCGCATCCGTGGATGCAGCGTTGGAAGAAGCGGCTAACAGAAATCGGGGAAGTTGCGACGTTCGACTATGACTACATGCGCGAAGGACGAAAGCGTCCCGACCGTTTGCCGCAATTAATCGCAGCGCATCGCGCGGCTCTTGCGCGCGTCCGCACGAAAACATCCGCGCCAATCATTTTGATCGGAAAGAGTATGGGCGGACGAATTGGTTGTCATGTCGCGCTGGAAGAAAAAGTGAACGGCGTTGTGTGCTTCAGTTATCCACTCTGCGGCGGTGGCGACCATTCGAAATTGCGCGACCAAGTATTGCGCGATTTGCGCACGCCTATTTTTTTCGTCCAAGGCACGCGCGATCCGCTTTGTCCCTTGGATTTACTTGAAGGCGTTCGATCAGAAATGGTCGCGCCGAATTCTCTTCACGTTGTGGAAGGCGGCGATCATTCCCTGCTGGTTCGGAAAAAAGATCTTGGAAGCGAGACCCAGGACGATGTCGATCAAAGAATCGCCAAAGCGATCAGCGATTTTGTCGCGCGCGTCGTAGCCGTTCAGTGAATTGTTACGGTCGCTTTGTTTGGTTTCACGATCTTATAACCGCTCCCCGGACTTAAAGTCAGAATCGCTTTTTCGCCCTTGCGCGTCGGGAGATTGGGCGTGGCATGTAAGAGGACAGTGGCTGAGGACGCCCCGGCCGGGATGTCAACCTGCCCTGAACTATTATCCAAAGTGTATTCTGTTCCGAGTATCGCCCTGCCACCCATGAGATAATGAACCGTGACAACCTGCGACGGGTTAATCGTTGAAGCGGAGATGGTGTAGGTCGCGTCGCCACCGGGACTGACCGTGGTTGGCGACGCGCGCACAGTAATTGCCGGAGTTGCGACAGGACTCGGCGTTGGCGTTGCAGTCGGTATTGGCGTTGCCGTTGGTGTTGCTGTCGCGGTTGGCGTCGCCGTTGCAGTCGGTGTTGGCGTTACGGTCGGCGTTGCAGTTGCAGTTGCAGTTGGCGTCGGTGTTGGAGCTGGCGTTCCGGCTGGTATCGCTTGAATCTGCGCGACAAATGGATCGGGATCACCGGTGCGAGTGTCGATCCAGACTGGAATTGCCGGGACAGTTGAGTTGGTGGATTCGGCAATTCCCTGATAATCGCCAAGCATGTATCCGTCCGACGTGAGCGGCGCGAGCGAGGCGTCGCTCGAAACCGAAGTCACACGAATGTTTGGCTCCCAGGTCGCGCCAGCATTGAACGATTGCGCGTAGTAGAGATCGACCAGCGTGTTGGAGCTCGGATTGTTTCGATGATCGTAAAAAGAGACGGTCACAACCTGACCGTCCGGAGAAACGTTGACGGCAGGATTGAAGACGCCAATGCCCGCCGGGTTATCGCTGATCGCGATCGGAGAACTCCAGGTGTTGCCGCCATCGGTCGATTTGGTGAATGCGATTATCGGATTACCAGCCAGGCGGGTTTGATAAACGACATAAATATTTCCTTGGGTGCGATCAGCCGCGGCCGAGGGGAGAAATCCACCGGTGCGAATTGCCGGTTCGTTGTACTCGACCGCGTTCGTGATGAGTTTCGGTGCTCCGAAAGTGCTTCCGCCGTCGGTTGAAATGACTGCGTTTAGATGCTCGGGGCTGTTGAAGTTCCAATAAATGACCACCAAGTTTCCGTTTGGAAGAAATACAGCCTGCGATCCCTGAGCGTTGCTGGCCGATGAAGCGACTGAGCTAGCGCTGCTAAATGTCGCGCCTCCATCATCGCTGTAAGCACGCGCGATGGTTCCTCCCGCAGGGCTGCTACTGCTAAACGCGGTAAACGTAACGACCACGCGGCCGACGGTTGGCGTTCCAGCAAAGGTGTTGATGGCCATCCAGGGTTTGTCCGGAAAGATGCTGCTGCCCGGCTGATAGACGACGGTCGGCGATCCAAAGGTTTGACCGCCATCAAATGATCGACTGAGCAGGATCGCGCCGTTGTTGAAATTCGGATCGGTCGCTCCTTCGGTCGTGAGAAAAATGGTCCCGTTCCGATCAACGCCGGCCACCGGATCTGTGTCACGGTAATATGACCCGCCCACAGTTCGAGTAACATTCGGAATTAGAGCGCGCGTCCAATTCGCGCCGCCATCAGTCGTGATCGAATAGCCGCAATCCACTGCACCGCCGTTGGTGAAGCGGCCCTCCTGAAACGTGGCGACGACAAAATTCTGGTTCACGGGCGAGCGCGCGATGTGCGGTTCAGCTTGCGCTGTCATTCCGGGTGGCAAAGCGGACGGATCGTTCCCAAGGCGAATATTTGGGCCGACGCGAGGATCGAGCGCGACATTCAAGTTTTCTTGGATCGCGCCTAGGGGAGGCTTTTGTAAATTAGCCGGCGGCCGAACGAGATCGCCATTGTGATCGAGCAGCATCAGCGCACCGGAAGAGAGATGCTCGAGCTGCACGTTTGCGAGCGCTTTCGGCAACCGACTGCGATCAACGGCCGCGGATGAAGGCGCGTTCGGTATCGGTTGCTGCGCCGATGAAATCGTGATCGCGCAGAGAGCAGCAACGAACAGCCAAAGTGAGCGCTTCAAGCCATTACGATCAGCAAAGTTCATTCCGAAGACTCAAGATCGACTGAGCAATCAACTTAGCGGCAGCCAGTTGCCCGGTTGCGGGACAGGCTTTGTGCCGTTGAGGGAGAGATAAGTGTATTCCTGCAACAGGCGTTCATAATCGGACAGAAGCTTCATCGCGTCGTTCGGCTTGAGGAAATCGGTCTTGATCGCGACATCGACTTGCGTTTTCAACAAGCGCATCAATTCGACCTTATCCCATTGCGTCATCGCGAGCACTTCGCCGATGGTACTGCCTTCAATGACTTCCTCGATGTACCAGCCCGATTCTTCGTCGGGATCGAGAAAGACGTGCGCTTCGGTCACGCGGCCGAACAAATTGTGCAGATCGCCCATGATGTCCTGGTAGGCACCGACCATAAACACGCCGAGATAATAAATTTCGCCGGGAATGACGCGATGAAGGGGGAGGGTGTCGCGCACATCTTGCAAATCGGTGAACTTGGAAACTTTGCCGTCGGAATCGCACGTAATGTCAACGATCGTGCCTTGCCGGTCCGGCGGAGTGGTCAGGCGATGGATCGGCATGATCGGAAAAAGCTGACCGAGCGCCCAGTGATCGAGGAGCGATTGGAAGACGGAAAAGTTGCAGATGTATTGATCGCTCAGCGTCGTCTCCAGCTCTTTCACTTCCTCGGGAACAAACTTCAGGCCGCGGTGCATGTTCGCGATCTGTTGGGCAAGCTGCCAATAAACGGTGTCGATCTTCGCCTTCGACTCGAGGTCGAGCAGACCGAGATTAAACGTCTCCTGCGATTCTTCCTTGATTTGTTGAATGTCATGCAAACTCTCGATCCGATTGCCGCGCTTGAGCCGCTGTTTCACATCAAGAATGTCGTGAACGAGTTTGTGATCTTTCTCAGTGGCTTCGACTCTGATCTTCGGCGCGGTTTTCTCAATGGAACTGAATGCCTCGACCACGAGCACGGAATGATGCGCGACGACGGCGCGTCCGCCTTCATTGACAATGGCCGGATGCGGGACGCCCTCGGAATCGCACACGTCCATGATGTTCCAGACAACGTCGTTGGCATATTCCTGAAGCGAATAATTGGCCGAACTGTCGAAGTCGCTGCCCGATCCGTCGTAGTCAACGCCTAATCCTCCGCCAACATCGAGATATCCGAGCTCGTGGCCTAGCTTCGAAAGTTTGGCGTAATAGCGCGCAGCTTCACGCACCGCGCGTTTGATCGTTGAGATGTCAGGGACTTGCGAGCCGACGTGAAAATGAATCAGCTTGAGGCAATGAGACAACCCCGCCTCCTTCAACATTTGACTGGCGGCGACGAGATTGGTCGTGTCGAGACCGAACTTGGCGTTCTCGCCACCGCTCGGTGACCATTTGCCGGAACCTTTGCTGTGCAGCCGCACTCGAATCCCGATTACCGGCTCGAGGCCGACTTCCTTTGCAGCGCGGATGGTTTGCTCAAGCTCCTCGAGTTTTTCAACGACGATAACGACTAACTTGCCGAGTTTACGGCCGAGCAACGCGATGCGAATGAAAGCAGGATCTTTGTAACCGTTGCAGATGATCAGGCTCTCCGCGTCCTTGTGCATCGCGAGCGCGGCGACCAATTCCGGTTTACTCCCGGCTTCGAGTCCAAAATGAAATTGCTGGCCGGCATCGACAATCTCTTCGATGACTTCGCGCAATTGATTGACCTTGATCGGGAAGACGCCGCGATACTGACCGCCATAGCCGAACTCGGTAATCGCGTTTTGGAAAGCGAGATTGACCGACTCAACGCGGTGACGGAGCAGATCCTGAAAGCGAATGACGAGCGGAAAACCAAGACCGCGGGTGCGGGCTTCGTTTACAACTTCGAGAATATTTATGCTGCCGCCGTTTTCCTGAAGCGGCTTGGCAACAACATTGCCTTCGGCATTGACGGTGAAATAGCCGCTGCCCCAGCCATCAACATTGTAAGTCGCGATTGCGGACTCGATGTCCCAGTCTTTCATCTCTTCTTTAGCGCGCGGCGCTCAGCCACAGACGCACAATCAATCAGCGCACCAAACAATCAAGAACAGCGTGCAAGAATTTTCGGAAAAGTTATTCACAATTTTTCGCGCCGCTTGTTTTTCCTCTCCCTGCGGATAACGTTCGCGCGGGGATGAACAAAACGGTGATCGAAGTGCAGGTGCGGGCGGTGCTGCCGACGAGCGGCGGGTGCGCGGTGTTCATTGGAAACAACGACAAGGTCTTCATCATCTATGTCGATCAGACGGTCGGGAGCGCCATCACCATGTTCATGCGCGACATCACTAAGGAGCGCCCGCTAACGCACGACTTGATGGCGCACCTGATGACGGCGCTCGGCGCGAAAGTCGAACGCGTGATCATCAACGATCTTAAAAACGCGACCTACTATGCGCGGGCGATCATCCGGGCAGAAAACGAATTGCAGCAGAAAAAGATCATCGAACTGGACGCGCGCCCGAGCGATTGCATCGCTATCGCCACCCAACAGAAAGCGCCGATTTACGTCAGCCAGGAAGTTTGGGACGAAGTCGACGACATGAGTGATGTCCTCCGCAAAATGGAGGAAGAAGGGCTCAAGCCCGATCCCGAAACCGAATCGGAAGAATAAGAGCCGCGCGCTGCGGCCAGATTAGAAGTTCAGTTTTACCTGGCCCTCGTGGACTTCGGTCGGGCACGGAGCGTTTAGTGGAACGTCCGTTTGCGCTTCGCTCGCCTGAACAAGCTGATTGTCGATCAAGTATTTCTCGACTTCCTCACCGCTAACATCGGGCAGCATCTTGCCGTTGATTTCAACGCAGGGTGAAAGTGGCTGACCGCTTTTCGTTTCCATCTCCCAACGGAAAGCGGGGTTTTGGATGATGTCCTTTTCCGTGTACGGCAAATTGTACTTGGTAAGCACGGCGCGAACTCCAGCGCTCCAGCCGCAATAGGTTTTCAGGTAAGCGGTGATTTGGGGCGTATCCATTTAGGGACAAGATAACATGCGAATTCAAAAATTACAGTGCGGCGTCCGCCGAGACGGCGGCCACTACAATTTTTTGCGAAGAAAAGATCAACAGCTTTTAGGCAGCCGCGCTAAGAGCCCTGCCGGGAGCTCCGATTATCCCTGAGGCCGTGTTTGACGGAGCCCCCGGCGCCCTAAATTCTAAATTTTGTGCCGGATTGGTCTGAGCGATTGAGTCAATTTTTGTAAACCAAGTTCAAGGCGCGTCTTAACCGTGCCAAGCGGCGCGCGAGTGACGGCCGCAATTTCGCGGTGACTCATTCCGGCAAAAAACGCCAGCTCGAGCGCTTCGCGCTGGTGACGCGGCAGCACATTGAGCCGACGATGCAGAAAATGGCGCAAGTCGGATCGCGAGATGTTGTCGCCGAACGAATGATTCTCCGGCGCCGCCGCCGGCTGTTCGTTGAGAAGCGCCTGATAACGTTCTTTCGCGCGACAATAAGCCTGCTTCCGGCGAAGCCGATCGATCGCGCGCCGGCGCGCAAGTGTGACAACCCAGCCGAGTAACTTGCCGGCTTTGGGCGAGTAATGGTCGGCCTCGTGCCAGATCTGCAATAGAATGTCCTGCAACACATCGTCAGCATCCCCCTCCTCGTGGACGACATTGCCGATGACTGACTTGAGTCTGCTGCCGTGGCGCGAATAAAATTCGTTCAGCGCTTCGGGCCGATGGTCGGTGATCGCTTCCATGAGTGCTTCATCGGAAAGAGGCGCGCCGTTTGCGGTGCTGTACTGCAAAGTTGGATTCAACATAAGTGCCTCCCTAACGAGTTTTTGTCGTTCCGTTTCATTGCCTCACCGAACGATGAGAAATCTTGAGGAAAGACGCAATCGGGGCAGACACCGGTTAAGCAGTAGGTCAAATCCTTAGACGCGTTGGACTTGAGCAAGAGCACAGGGCGTGGTGCAAAACGGGGATTTGAGATTTCCGAAGCGCTCGCAGCTACGGCCGCGCTTTAAGCGGCCGGCCGGAACTGGGTCGCGAATCTTTTAAGACGTGTCGTGAATTTTTCGCGCGCGTGAACGACCGTTTTTGGCGGCGCGGTCTCCTCTTCTTCCAACATCGACATCCGAGCCAGCACTGCGTCGTCGGGTATCACCCAATCCATCGGGATGGAGTGACAGCCGCGACTCGGGCAGACCAAACGCAATGGTCCTGTTCCACGCGTGCCCCCGACCACGAGAATCTCGTGTCCGGCGATAATTCGCCCGCAGGCGAGACAATAACGTTTCTCATCGAGCGAATGCCATTTTCGGTAGTGGTCCAACCTTTGAAGGATCTCGAGCTTCTCCGCGCTCGAGAGCTCGATTGGGGCGAGCAGTTGCATCGCATCAGAGAATGGCAGTCGCGACCCGCCGCGACAATCAGACGAACGGCGAATTCTATTATAGGTGAAAATCCGATAAGTGTGTAGCGGCCTAGTCTATAGCGAGGGAGAACGTTGGGCGGCGAAAGCTTTCCCACCAGGGGCCTTTGCCTATTTTCAGTAAAACCCACGTCCAACCGGAGCTGGTTGTGCGTTTTGAGAGTGGAATGAAAAAGATCAACGGGTTCAGAGCAAACGGGCGCCATCTTCTCGATTCAACGGCGGCGATGGAGCGAATGGAGCTTTACTGCGCTTCTCATCCCGGCAGTCCGTCGGCGGCCCGCCACCCGCAATTGCTTTATCGCGGTCAGCTTTGGATCGCTCTCCTCGGCCCGAGCGTGGAAGAAGGGATTGTCGGCATCGGCCAAACGGTTGAAGCCGCGCTCCGCGCTTTTGACGCGCAATATTTGGCCGGCCTGCGTCCGCCCACTCAGGCGCTCCGGCGTGGTCTTTACAATTCAAGACTCACTGCCGCTTAACATTCGTCCGTAATCGGTGCTAGAACTTGATCACCGTTCTCACCCCAACTTCGTTGCTGTAAAAGTCAACGGTCGACACCGTGCCGGAGTTTTGGCGCCGAAGATAGTACCCGCCTAACGACCAGTAGCGCGTCAGCAGAATATCAGCCGAAGGCTGGATATAATAATAATCGTCACTCAAAGTTGGAAGCGGCATGGGCAAGTCAATGGCGTTGAAATATTGCACGTGTTCGTAGCCGCCGATCACAGTCAGATACAATTGTTTGCAGACGCGATCCCGGATCATCGCGTTTACGCTTGTATCGACGTAATCTTGCGCGGTCGGCGCGGCTGAATTGTAAATCTGCCGGGTCGCACTCAACGTCACCCTGGTGCTGTCGCAGGGCAACCATGTGGTCGAGATCGAGAACACTGGTGTGGTGTAAGTTCGGCGAGCGATGTTTTCAAAATTACGGAATTCTTCGCCCGCAATCACGTCCAAACCGAACTGCCTGCTCGGCGTGTAATTCAAATGGGCATTCGCTCGCACAAAGGTCTGGTCCGGCGTGGGAAAATCGACCGCATCGTATCCGCCATCTACGCCGAGACCGAGCACGAGCGTTTGGCTAAAGCCGTGATTCAAATAAAAATTCGCCGCGTAGACTTCGGAATTGACCAGCGGCTCCGCATACTCCGTGCGCGTCATCCTGAACTCGGAGAAAATGAAATCATGCGGCGTCATGTTGTAGTTTGCGGCCAGGTCGGTGTTGAAAATGTTGAGATCGGTTCGTCCGGTAGGCACCAGGCTTAAGCGCTCCCCGCTGGAGGCCGCGAGCACGATGTTGTTCAGGATCGCCACATCCTGGGTCAATCGGAGGATGAGATTACCCGTTTTATAACCGGCGAGCACACGAATCACGTGCTGATTCGAATCGAATTCGTTGTGCTCATCGTAGCGAAAGAAGCTCGGCAGATAGTTCACCATTAGAAACGTTTCCTGCTTCGCGACCGCACCGATACCGAGCATCAGACTCGGTTGAATCTGGATGAAGTAATCGTCCAATCGATTCATGTGGCTCAAACTGATGTTATCGTCATAAGCGCCGCGGACGGACAGATGGAGCGCATATTCGAATGGGCCTTTGTTCTCTCCAAGTTGTGACGTGATCAGACCATTGCCAGTTGGCGTATCGTCCGCCGGCAACGGCGCTGCCGTCGACGAAATGGTTGGATTGATTTCAACAATTTGCCCACACAGTGGCCACGCGGTTAAGACGCAACCGGCCAGGAACAGAAAGAGCCGCTGGCGATGAGCGCCTTTTTTGCGTGCACAAGATCGACATCTACCCATGGCATTTGCGCCCGTTTGCCTAACGAGCGTTTCAATAATCCCGGGCGGCGTCAATCTTAATAAGGATCGTCGCTGCCCGACTTCCCTCTCTTAGCGTCTCTTCAAAATTGGCCTGAATTTTCCCGGTCAACGTTGCGTCAGACAGTAACGCTCTTGCCGTGGGACCAATAGATATTGGCAGCGAAGGTTTTTGAGTTCAAAAGAGAAAGGGAATTAAAAATGAAACTCATCATATTGGCGATAAGCACCGCACTCTCTTTGTCTCTGGCAGTGACCGTCAGCGCGCAAACCAGCAAGGAAGAACAGCCGAGTGGCGCCACTGGCAGCCCGACTTCGGCGCCAACCGCCAAAACAAAAACAACCAAGGACGCAGACCAACGGAATATCCCAAGTTCAATCAAGGACCAGCCTGAGTCCGTCCCGCGGGGCCGGAAATACCTGGACGACGAGCGCGAGGAGATAAAGAAGAGCATGCGGGAGATCCGAGAAAGGCGGGAGAGGGGCGAAAATCCACATCCGGCTGCGTCGCCGGGTGCGAGCGTAAGCCCCAGCGCAAGCGCAAGTCCAAGTGCAACCGCAAGCACAACGCCAACGCCGTAGCGTTTCGAACTGCTGGCCGCGGCGTGCGCTTTCTCAAAATCGCGCAAAGACAATTCAGCCTGCAAGGCACCCGCTTACTTCATCTTGCGTCTAGGCATCTGGGGTGGTTCGGACTAGAGTGGAGGGGCGCGGCTTGGGGCCGCCGAAGCCGCGGATCATTATTGATGAGGGCCATGCCCGCGAACAGAAAGACAAAAAGCTCGGGTGCGCAGCACTCATCCGTTAAGCGCAAAGCCAAACCGCAGTTCGGCGCCGACGGCGCTGCGGAAAAAGAGAAATCATCGGCAAGTTGCCCGATCGTGGGAATTGGCGGCTCGGCCGGCGGATTTGAAGCAGCGATGGAATTCCTACGCCAGTTGCCGTCGAAAACCGGAATGGCGTTTGTGATCGTGCAACATCTCGATCCGCATCACGCGAGCCGGCTCTCCAATTTGCTCGGCAAAGTCACGGCGATGCCAGTGAGCGAGGTCACAGAAACGACGACGCCAAAACCCAACACCGTTTATGTGCAACCGCCGAACAAATGCGTCATCGCCAAGAATGGCGCGCTCAGATTGGTTCAGCGTGAGGAACGACTCAATGTTGGGATCGACCATTTTTTTGAATCACTCGCGGAAGAATGTGGATCGCGCGCCATTGGCGTGGTGCTCTCCGGAACCGGAAGTGACGGCACGGCCGGTCTGCGCGCGATCAAAGCGGCCGGCGGTTTGACGTTCGCTCAAGATGAAGCAAGCGCGAAGTTCGACGCGATGCCGCGGAGCGCGATTCGCGCCGGGTTTGTCGATCTTGTTCTGCCGCCGCGCGAGATCGCGCGCGAAATCGAGCGCATTTCCAATCATCCCTATATCCGTGGGCCGCTGAGCGATCCGGAGGAAATCGAAAAAGCAGCCTATAAACAGGCGGACGATCTGGGCCGCATCTTTCTGTCTCTAAGAAAGCAAATGGGCGTCGATTTCAGCGCCTACAAAGAGACCACCCTGATTCGCCGGATCCAGCGACGGATGGCGCTACATCGGATCGAAAAGATAAGCCAATACGCGCGGTTTCTGCGCGACAACAAAAAAGAGATCGAAGCGCTCTTTGACGATTTGCTCATCAACGTGACCCGCTTTTTTCGGGACGAGGCGGTGTTTCGCGCGTTGAAGAAACGCTTCTTGCCGGCGCTCCTCAAAAGTAAAAGCAAGGATCGACAACCGGAGCTGCGCGCGTGGGTCCCAGGTTGCGCTACCGGCGAAGAAGTTTATTCGCTCGCGATATCCATTTTGGAAACGCTCGGCCGCGGTCCTTCCAAAATGCGCATCCAGATTTTCGGCACCGATCTGAGCGAGTCGGTGATCGAACACGCGCGGCTGGGAATTTATTCCAGCGCAATCGAGAAAGATGTTTCGCCGGCGCGGTTGAAACGTTTTTTCGTCAAGCGTGACGGCACTTATCAAATTCATCGCAACGTGCGCGACATCTGCACCTTCGCGCGGCAAAACATCACGGCCGATCCGCCATTTTCCCGGCTTGACCTGATCAGTTGTCGCAACGTGCTCATCTATTTGAGTCCGGATTTGCACAAGCGCTGCATCCCGCAGTTTCATTACGCGCTCAATTCCGGCGGCTACTTGATTCTCGGGCCCGCCGAATCCGTGGGCTTGTATGACGAACTTTTCAAATTAGAGGACAAGAAAAATAAAATTTACGCGAAAGCAGCCGTGACCACGCCGCACACGATGAACCTCATTCCGCAGCGTGGTCTCGAACTCGCGCACTTCGGCACAAGATCGACCGCCGGCGCTGGCGCAAATTTCGGGGGCGATCTTTTGAAAGTAGCCGACCGCATCATGCTAAGCGCCTACGCGCCGGCGGCGGTGGTGATCGATCAAAACATGCACGTGCAACAATTCCGCGGGCGCACCGAACTGTTTCTCGAACACGCGCCCGGTCCGGCGACATTCAATCTCCTACAGCTGGCGCGGCCGACGCTGGCGGCGGATCTGCGGGCCACGATTCATCGTGCGATCAAAACGGACAAACCCGCGCGGAAAGAGCGAGCGAAAGTGAAGCTCGGCAGCAGAAGCTACGAAATAAATATTCAGGCGGTGCCGTTCAAAATTCCGGGCGCCGATAAATCATGGTTGCTGGTTATTTTTGACGAGACCACCAAAGGCACCAAACAAGAGAAACGGCCGCGGGCGCTGGGAAAAACGGCGACGGAGCGGGAAGTAGGCGAATTGCGCCGCGAATTGGCCGCTGCCAAAGAATCGTTGCAAGCCATCATCGAAGAACAGGAGGCGACCAACGAAGAGTTGAAGTCGAGCAACGAAGAAATCGAATCGAGCAACGAGGAATTGCAATCGACCAACGAAGAACTGGAGACGGCCAAGGAAGAATTGCAATCGACCAACGAAGAGCTGACCACGTTGAACGAAGAACTGAGCAATCGAAATCTCGAGATGATGCAAATGACCGGCGAGCTGAACAATCTGCTGGCCAGCATTCAGATGCCAATCGTGATGGTGGACAATGCGTTGACGGTGCGGCGGGCAACGCCGGCCGCGCGCAGCGCCTTTAATATTTTGCCGACCGACATCGGACGGCCGCTGACCGAGCTGCGGCCCAACATTGGTCTGCCCGATCTGGAAAATATTTTGCGAGAAGTGATCGAAACGTTGGGCACACGCGAGCGCAGAGTCACCGACAGAGACGGTCGCAAGTACTCACTGCGAATCCGGCCTTACCGCACAACTGACAACAAGATCGACGGCGCGGTTCTCACTCTCATCGACATCGATGGAGCGCCAAACGGGCGCCGGAAAAAATCCAGAAGCGGGTTGGCGAACGAAAACAAAAAGTAGCTGAGGATCATGAAAAAGCTGAGCCAGCCCGTCCGGAAAGAAAAACGATCGACTCGTGGTAGCGCGAAGGTCGATTCCAACGGCCGGCGGGACAGGGGCTCATCGATTCATGGCCTGCGTCATCCCAAGAGCGAACTTGAAGCGGCAGTTCAGCGGTATGTCGATCTTTACGATTTTGCCCCGATCGCGTACGTCAGCTTTGACCGGGCCGGACGGATCGAGGAAGCGAATCTGGCTGCAACCGAATTGCTGAGGGAGCCGCGGGATTTGTTAATTGGCCGGCCGTTTGCGTTCTATGTCGCGGACCTCGATTCGCTTCTGCGTCACCTGCTCTATTGCCGCACTTCGCAGCAACAGGTGAAGACGGAACTGCTATTGAAGAGCAGAAAGGGCGAACAAATTCCCGCGCTGGTTTTAAGCACTCCGATCACTTCGACGGCGAGAAACGGCGCCTTGCTCTATCAAACCGCCGTCATTGATTTGCGCGAACGCAAAGCGGCGGAAGAAGCGTTGCGTGCCAAGGAGGCCGAATTGGAAGCGATTATCAATCGCACGCCATTCATGCTGAGTCGCTGCACGCGCGATCTCCGCTTTCGATTCGTCAGCCGCGCCTACGCCGAGATGCTTGGTCGGCCAGCGGAAGAAATCAGTGGCAAGCCGATCGCTGAAATCGTGGGCAAAAAAGCTTTCAAGACAATTTTGCCTTACGCCGAAAAAGTACTGCAGGGCCACCGGATAGAATACGAAACCGAAGTTTCTTATCGCGGAGGTCGACCGCGGCCGATGCATTCTGTTTATACGCCGGATCGCGATGGGCAAGGCAATGTGATCGGATGGTTTGCTTCAATCATTGACATAACTCGGCGCAAACAGGCGGAAGATGCGCTGCGCCAATCGAAAAATCTTTTGGAGAAGCGGGTGCGCGCCCGAACCGCGGAGTTGCGAGCGGCGAATGAGGAACTCAACAGCGAGATCAGCCGGGCCAAGGGACTCGAAAGTCAGATTCTCGAAATCAGCGATCGCGAGCAGGAACGGCTCGGTCAGGAATTGCACGACGGGCTTTGCCAGCAATTGACCGCGATTGGGTTCCTGGCCCGCGCTACCGCGCTGCGCTTAAAAGACCATCGCGTGGTGCAGCAAGACGATCTGGAAAAAATCGCACAGCTAATCAACAGCTCGGTCATGGACGCGCACAACATCGCGCGCGATCTGCACAAGGAAGAAATCGAGGCGGCGGAATTTCTGCGCGCGCTACAAGATCTGGTCGACCGAAAAATTTGGCAAACGCCCTGCCGGCTCGAATTGAAGGCCGAAATCAACATCGAAGACGACGAAGTGGCCTCACAGCTTTATCGGATTTTGCGCGAGGCTGTGATCAACGCGAACAAGCACGCGCGCGCCACTCTGATCATGCTGGAAGTCCGGCGCGCGAAAAACGAACTTGCCTTCAGCGTGAGCGACAACGGCGTCGGTCTCAGCCAGAAAACAAAAGCTGGCCACGGGCTGGGCTTTCACATCATGCAGTACCGCGCGAAATCGATCGGTGCCCGTTTGGAGCTTGCGTCTCCCAAGAAAGGCGGCACGCGCTTGACCTGTTATCTGCCGTTGGAAAAGTGATTCTATGAAAACGGCTGCCGCGACCAAAGAGAAGCCCGCGTCTAAAGCGGATAAGACAAAGCGCATCGTCATTGTTGACGATCATCCGCTGTTTCGAAAAGGGCTCGAACAGTTGATCAACAGTTCGGACGACGCCTTCGCGATTTGCGGTGAAGCCGGCGACGCGGCCGAAGGGATGACCGTCATTCGGCAACTGAAGCCCGACCTGGCGATTGTCGATCTTAGTTTGCCGGGCGCGAATGGAATCGAGTTGATCAAAAATATCCGGGCCGAATTTCAAAAACTGCCGGTGCTGATTCTCTCGATGCACGACGAATCGCTCTACGCGTTGCGGGCGTTGCGTGCCGGCGCGCAGGGTTACGTGATGAAACAGGAGGCGCTGGAAAATGTCATCAGCGCGATTCGCGAAGTGCTCGCGGGACGGCCCTATCTCAGCCGGGAGATGTCGACGAAACTCATTACCAACTTTGCGAGCGGAACCAACGAGGCGAATCCGACCGACAAGTTAAGCGATCGCGAACTGGAGGTTCTTGAGTTGATCGGAAAAGGGCGTGACGTTCGCGAGATCGCGCGCGACTTGCACATCAGCGCCAAGACAGTCGAGACCCATCGCGCCCACATCAAAGAGAAATTGAATTTGAAGAATGCGCGTCAGGTGACGCACTTTGCCGTGCAATGGGTCGAGGGCCACCCAGCGTGAAGGCTACGAAACAAGACGCAAAGCGCATCCTGCTGGTGGACGACCATCCGGTTCTGCGCAAAGGGCTCGTCCGGTTGATCGACTCGAAAGACGAATTCGTTGTTTGCGGCGAAGCGAGCACGGCGGTGGACGCGATGGCGCTGACTCGTGAGCTCCGGCCGGATCTCGTCATCGTCGATATCGGTTTGCCCGGGGCGAGCGGAATCGAATTAACCAAGACGATTGGCGCCGAATTTCCGAAGCTGCCGGTGTTGGTTCTTTCGATGCACGAGGAAGCGCTCTATGCGACGCGCGCGCTCCGCGCCGGCGCCATGGGTTACATTGTGAAACAAGACGCAATCGACAACATCGCGGTCGCGCTCCGCGAGGCGCTGAATGGGCGGCAATATCTCAGCCCGGTGATTGCAATCCAACTCCAACACAACGGCCCCGAAACTAAATCGACCTTGGCAAACGATCCGGTCAGTTCTCTGACCGATCGCGAGTTCGAGATTTTCCAGTTGATCGGCAAGGGCCGCGAAGTGCGGGAGATTTCGAGCGCGTTGGGCGTCAGTCCAAAAACAGTCGAGACCCATCGCACCAATATTAGAGACAAACTGAAGCTCAAGAATTCCCGCCAGGTCACGCGCATGGCCGTGCAGTGGCTTGGCCAGCAGGCGGTCTAATCGAAACGATCTTCGCTCGACTCAAGCGCAAGTGGCGATAATCGTTCAGGCATGCTAACCGCGGCGAAGACTTGTCCTGAGCGCAGTCGAAGGATCGACATCTTCTTCATCGCGTTCGCCAGCATTTTTGTTTGCGTTCCATCCACGTTCGCGACCACCAAAGGTCTGAGCCAGATCGTGACGCCGGATCTGCAGGAAGAAGGCGATCTGTCGCTGAGTCTGCAAATTCAAGACAAGCGGATCGCAAATCCGTACGAACTCCAGGCCGAGCTTGGCCTGACAAAATGGGCGGAAGTTGCCGTGTTCCAAGGATTCGAACCGAATGACGAGATTCTCGCCACCGAATTTGGTATCCTGACGAAAGAGCCTTACCTGCTTTCGGTCGGTTTCGTCGACTGGTCGCCGCGTCGGAATGTCGATCCCAAGCCTTTCATCGAAGCCGGCTATTATTTGGAGCATCACAAGTTTATCGCCGGGATCATTCACGCGGACTACAAAAACGAAGCCATTCTTGGTTACGCCTACGACTTTAATAAAACCTGGCGCGTGCAGGTTGATTGGATAAGCGGATCTGAAAACGCATCAACCATCGGTTTCACCTGCAACCTGACCCGTGATTTTCAATTCAATCCCGCCCTTTACGTGAACAACGGGCCGCATCACGATTTAATGGGTTACATCGTTTTCAGCTACACGTTTCATTTGTGGGGCGATAAAGGAAAGGAAAGCTCGACCGAGCCGGCGTCGAAGTAAGCTCGATGTCGATCCTGGAGAAAGTTGTTGCGAACTTCGTGACGGGGACAGACAATCGCCTCCAATGAAAAGCAGCACCGCGCGTGCTTGGGTCGGGCTTCTCGCCTCCGCCGCTTTTCTCTGGACCCTCGCGCTTAGCGTCTCACCCCAACTCCACGAACGCATTCACCCCGATGCGAACCGCGTCGATCACTCCTGCGCCGTCACGTTCGTAAGCTCAGGAAATTTCAATCACACGCCGAGCGCATTATTAATCAGCGCGCCGGTTCCAACCAACGAATTCAAAATTCCGGAGCTGACTCCGCTCTGGGTCACTCCGCTTTTTCTTCTGGCGAGCGTTTTCGAACACGCACCGCCGTCGCTGGTCTAGCACAAATTCAGCCGCGTTTTTTCACGCGGAGTAATCGTTAGGCCACTTCGCGTGAATCGCGGTTCGCATTTGTGCAGATGCGCCGTCTCAACCGGCTTCGCCAAATAGCGAACGCCACAACCAACCAACAACTTTGAAAACTAGATCGACAAATAACTTTCATGAAAAAATCTTCAATCGCATTTGGTGCGATCCTTTTAATCACAAGGATCATCACCGCACAGGAAGCCGTCTCCACACTGGCGGCTTCAACAACAACTGCCACTCCAGCTTCAAATCCGGCGCCTTCGCCTTCGGCGAGCCCGGGAACGGCCACAGCCCAAAGCGTAACCGTAACCTCTCAGGAACTCGACATCTCGCGGGAAGCGATCGTGCCGAATCTTGGCGCAACGCGTTATACGATCGGCCCCGACCGACTCGACTCGCAGGCGCAAGGCGAGAACGCGCCATTCAACCAAACCATTTTGCGTTTTCCCGGAGTAGCGCAGGATTCATTCGGTCAGCTCCACGTCCGCGGCGAGCACGCGAATTTGCAATACCGAATCGACGACGTGCTCTTGCCGGAAAGCATTCCGGGCTTCGGGCCTGAATTGGCAACGCGTTTTGCCGATAATATCTCGCTGATGACTGGCGCTCTTCCGGCGCAATTTGGTTTCCGTGAAACCGGCGTGATCGACATTCACACCAAGAACGGCGCGGCTTTCATCGGCAACGAAGCTTCCATCTATGTCGGAAGTTTCGACACCTTCATGGAAAGCCTGGAGCGTGGCGGCGTCAGCGGGAAGCTCAGCTATTACGTCACCCAAAGTTATTTGCACGACGGCATCGGGATCGAAAACCCCACCCGCAGCAGCAGTCCGATTCACGACAACACCGATCAGTTCAAGCAATTCGCTTACGTGTCTTACGTCATCGACGACACCAGCCGCTTTTCGTTGCTGGCCGGCGACAATCACAATGATTTTCAAATCCCAAATAACCCGGGGCAAACGCCCGTATTCAACGACATGGGCAGAACGAATTTTAATTCGGCAAAGCTCAACGAAAACCAATCGGAGGATAACGCCTACGAAATTCTCACCTATCAGAAGAACGCGGGCGATTTGAATTTCCAGGCTTCAGTTTTCAATCGCTACAGCGAGATCCTTTTTCGACCCGATAACGTGGGCGACCTCATTTTCACCGGCGTCGCGTCGCGGGTGGATCGAGATGTTCTCTCCAACGGCGGCGAATTTGATTCGAGCTACAAACTGAATGACGAGCACACGATCCGCGGCGGTTTCATTTTCACCGAGCAATACGCCACCGTGAATACTGTCACGTCGGTCTTTCCGGTAGATGCCAACGGCAATCAAACCAGCACCACGCCGATACGCATCGTCGATAATCACGACAAATACGGCTACTTCTACGGCTTGTATTTGCAGGATGAATGGAAACCGCTTGAGCAACTCACGGTAAATTATGGTGGACGTCTGGATTTCGTGAACGCGTTTAAGGACGAGAACCAATTCAGTCCGCGCATCAACGTCGTTTATAAGCCCTGGGACTTAACCACGATCCACGTTGGCTACGCGCGTTATTTCACACCGCCGCCTTTGGAAGCCGTTCCGCAAAGCACAATCGCCAAATTCGCGGGGACGACCAACGAATCGGCGATCACAAAGGATTCACCGATTAGTTCCGAGCGCGCCCATTACTTCGACATCGGCGCTACCCAAAAAATTATGGAGGGATGGAACGTGGGGCTCGACGGCTTTTACAAAAGCTCACATTCGACGCTCGATGAAGGGCAGTTCGGCGCGGCCCTCATCCAATCGTCCTTTAATTACAAACGCGGCCGGATTTACGGTGGCGAATTCACTACCAACTACGATCACGGCCCGTTCTCGGCCTATGGCAACGTCGGTTGGGAATGGGCGCGCGGCGTTCATTGGAGCTCATCCCAGTTTCTTTTCGATCCCGCCGAATACGCATTCGTTAACAAACATTGGATCTTCCTCGACCACGATCAGCGCTGGACCTCCACCGTCGGCGCGGCTTATACCTGGAACGATTGGAGACTCTCGAGTGATTTTCTTTACGGCAGCGGACTTCGTCGCGGATTCGCGAATACAAAAAGCGTTCCCGATTACGGAACAGTCAATCTTTCGCTCCAGCGCATTCTAAAAATTCCGCAGGTGCCGGGCAGCTTCAAAATCCGTTTCGATATCGTGAATCTGTTCGATGAAGTCTACGAGTTGCGCGACGGCAGCGGCATCGGCGTTGGCGCGCCCCAGTTCGGGCAGCGGCGCGGATTTTATGGGACGGTTGCTTACGACTTTTGAAAGATCGACGATATGCTCCAATTGCGTCCGCTCGTTGATACAGCAAAGTCTAACTCGTGTTCGGTTGACGTAAGACAGGAGCCTACATGAAAAATTTCTTCTTCTTTGCGCTGGCAATTTTTTTCGTGAACAGCGCGCGTGCGCAGGATGCTGCATCCACGCCGGCATCGTCGCCGGACATGAATGAGTTGCGGGAACAGGTGAAAGCGTTGACCGACACGGTAAAGACGCTGCAGCACCAAGTGAAGGATCAGCAGACAACGATCGACAAATTGAATCAGCCGAACGAGGCGGTGGCCGAATCGCCCGAACCATCGCCGGTTGCGGAAGCATCGGCCTCGCCGTCGCCGTCGGCCGCCGCGAAAGCGTCAGGGAAGTTTGCAACCGAAGACGCGTCGGTTGTTTCATCGACATCGAATGCGCCAGCCGCTTCAACTAGTCCGGGCGTGAATGCGAACGGGACGGCGGTCTCCGGAAATTTTCCAACGACCGACACATCGGTAGTTTCGTCCGCGCCGACCGAAACCATTTCCACCACCGGAGCCGGCGCGTCATTGACCCAGCCGATCTCGATCGGCGGCGGCGGGAAAAATTACATGAACATTTCGTTCGACGGATTGTTTGCCCTCGCCGGCTCAAGCGCGCGCGACCTCGATCACGTCGAAGTCGGCGACCACGATCCGCAGCAGCGCGGGTTCAACGCGCGCAACATCGAGCTCGCGTTTGATGGCGCGGTCGATCCTTACTTCGAAGGTTTCGCCAATATCGTTTTCAAGCTCAACAACGACAATCAAACCGAGGTCGAAGTCGAGGAAGCGTTCCTTCAAACGACGAGCCTCCCGTTCAATCTCCAGTTGAAAGCCGGACAATTCTTCTCAGCGTTCGGTCGAATTAATCCGACCCATCCGCACACCTGGGATTTCGCGGACGCGCCGATCGTCCACGGTCGTTTGCTTGGCCCTGATGGTTTGCGCGGCGTCGGCGCGCAGATTTCCTGGATCGTGCCGGTGCCGTGGTATTCGCAATTGATCTTTGCCGTGCAAAATGGACGTGGCGGCACCGGTTACTCATTTCGTAATCCCGGCGACGGTGGAATGTTTTTCGACCGGCGAACAACCGATCGCGAACTGCGCGGGTTGCAGGATTTCGTTTGGGTCCCGCGCTGGGAAAATTCGGTCGATCTTAGTCCAACCCAAGTAGTACTCGCCGGAGTTTCGGGCGCGTTCGGTTCAAACGAAACCGGCGCGAATTCGCGCACGCAAATCTACGGCGGCGATTTTCTTTACAAATGGAAGAGCGCAAATGCCGAAGGGGGATTTCCGTTTGTGAAATGGCAAACCGAATTCATGTATCGACGGTTCGAAGCCGGCCGCGGGATGAACGAATCGTTTCCGGTCGCGGAAACGTTTCACGATTGGGGACTTTACTCGCAAGTGCTTTGGGGATTCAAAAAAGGATGGGTCGCCGGAATTCGCGGCGATCATCTCAACGTGGAGGATTCCAAATTCACCGATGATTTCGAACGGCAATCGCGCTCCCGGATCAGCGCGAACCTGACCTGGTATCCGACCGAGTTCTCGAAAATCAGATTGCAATATAATCACGACTTCCTCGAAGAAAACTTTTTCCTGGCTGGTCGCAATGTCGATTCGGTTTTCCTTCAGTTTGAATTCATTCTCGGCGCTCATGGAGCGCACAAATTTTAAATCATGAAAAAAATTCCATTAATTCTGTTCACAACCATTGCCTGCGCTGTGGCCGCGCAAGCAAAACTCAATGTCGTTGCCACGCTTCCCGATTTCGGCGCGGTCGCGCGCGAGATCGGCGGCGATAAAGTCACCGTGACGGTCCTGGCCAAGCCGACAGAGGATTCGCATTTCGTCGACGCGCGTCCGAGTTTTGTTGTCTCGCTGCGCAACGCCGATGTCTTGATCGACGGTGGGGCGGAGTTGGAGATCGGTTGGCTGCCGCCACTCTTGCAAAATGCGCGCAATCCGAAAATCGAGGTAGGCAAGCCCGGTCGGGTGCAGGCTGCACAAGGTATCCGGTTGATGGGTGTGCCGACGACACTCACGCGCGCCGCGGGCGACGTGCACGCTCTCGGCAATCCGCATTTCATGATCGACCCGATCATCGCCAAAGCGGTCGCGCTTCATATCGCACAAGCATTTTCCGCGGTCGATTCAGCGAACGCGGCGACCTACGACGCGAACTACAAGAAATTTGAAGGGACAATCAACGCGAAACTCCAAGAGTGGGGCGCGACCTTGCTGCCGTTCAAGGGCCAGCCGGTCGCCGCTTATCACGAATCGTGGGTTTACTTCGCGCACCGTTTCGGATTCAACATCGACATCTTCCTCGAACCGAAGCCGGGCATTCCGCCGTCGCCTTCCCATCTCGTCGAGGTCATCGACAAAATGAAAGCGGGGCACGTGAAAGCGGTTCTGGTCGAGCCGTATCACAACCGCAAAATCGCGGAGAAAGTTGCGGCATCGACCGGCGCGAAGGTTGTCGACGTAGCGCAATTTCCTGGCGCACTGCCGGCCAGCGACACTTATGTAGCCCTAATTGACGCACTCGTCTCACGAATCGCCACGGCGATGAAGTAATTCATGTGGGAAGTAATGTTCTGGCCAATCGTGGCCTGCGTCCTTTTGCCGTGGTTGCTGGTTTATCTCGGCCTTCACGTCGTCCAACGCGGCATTATCTTCATCGACATCGCCATGGCGCAAATGGCGTCGCTCGGAATTTGTCTCGCCGTTTTGTTGCATCTCGATCTTGAGAGCTGGACCACATTTGGTATCGCTCTCGCTTTTACTCTGGTGGGCGCCGCGATCTTTTCCGCAACCGGAAAGCGCGCAAGTCAGATTCCGCAGGAAGCAGTCATCGGAATTTCTTACGTCGTCGCCGCCGCGGCCGCGGTGTTGGTATTGAGTCGCGCCGCGGAAGGCGATGAAGAAATCAAAAACATGCTGATCGGTAATATTCTGCTGGTAACGCCGCGCGAAGTTTGGGAGCGGTTCGCGCTTTTCGCTGCGGTCGGGGTTTTTCATTTCGCCTTCCGCAGAAATTTCCTGCTCGTTTCATTCGATCGCGACGGCGCGTATGCAAAAGGCTTGCGGGTGCGCTGGTGGGATTTTCTGTTCTACGCCGTTTTTGGTCTGGTGGTAACGAGCTTCGTCCGAATCGCCGGCGTGCTTCTGGTTTTCAGTTACCTGATCGTTCCCGCTGTCTGCGGCATCAATCTCGCGCAGCGAATCGGAATCCGATTGTTGATCGGCTGGATCATCGCGCTCGTCGGCGGCGTCGCCGGATTATTTCTGTCCTATTGGTGGGACTTGCCTTCGGGCGCAGCGATCGTCTGCACTTTCGGAGCGCTACTGATCGCCGTGGCCGGCTACGCACTCATTCGCGCTTGGCTTCGTGCAAATTAATTGTCGACCGATTGTCAGATTTTTAAGCTGATGTTTTCGTAATCGGGATATCTTAATCGGGATGCATCGGGTGGATCATTCCCATTTTCGGAAGAGGCACGACTTCGTTCCCGATTTTTCGAAGGCGGAACGGCGCACGCGAATGGTAATCGCGATCACTGCGGTGATGATGGTGATAGAGATCGCCGCGGGTTTGATGTCGCACTCGATGGCGTTGCTGGCCGATGGCTGGCACATGAGCACCCATGTGATCGCCTTCGTGATAACAGGGCTGGCTTATTATTTCGCGCGACGACATGCCGCGAATGAGCGATTCAGTTTCGGGACCGGCAAAATTGGAGTGCTCGGCGGCTTCACCAGCGCGGTGGTGCTGTCGATCGTGGCATTTTTGATGGCCGGCGAATCGACCCGCCGACTATTCGTTCCGCTGACAATTCATTTTAACGAAGCAATCGGGATCGCTTGTTTAGGATTGCTCGTGAACGTCGGTTGCGCGTTCCTGCTAAGTGATGCACACCACCAAAGTCATGATCTCGGTGCCGCTCATCATCATGATCTAAATTTGCGCGCCGCGTATCTGCACGTTTTGGCGGATGCATTCACGTCGCTGCTCGCAATCCTGGCATTGACCAGCGGCAAATTCTTCGGTTGGGCGTGGCTCGATCCGGTCGTCGGTCTGGTCGGAAGCGGCGTCGTTTTTTCTTGGGCTTACAATCTTTTGCGCGACACGAGCGGGATTTTGCTTGATCGAACGCCAGCATCTTCGGACCTGCCCGACGAAATCCGGCGCGCGGTAGAAAGCGACGGCGATTCCGTCGTAACCGATCTTCACGTCTGGCAGGTCGGCGCCGGAAAATTTGCAGCGATCGTTTCAATCGTTGCTCACGAGCCGAGGCCGTCGGATTTTTATCGCGAATTACTCCGCCAACACCAAGACCTGGTGCACGTGACAATCGAGACGCAGCATTGCCGCGAAGACCACGAATCGGTCGCAAGCTCTTGAGCGGCCAAATCACTTTTTGGCAGGTTGCGGCGGCTTACGTGTTCGCGCTGGTCGGCGGATCGATCAGCAGTTTGCTTCGCTTAACTCATCGGCCGCTTTGCGCATTGATCAGCTTCGCCGCCGGCACACTTCTCGGCGTGACGCTCTTTGCGATTTTACCGGAAAGTTTAACGAACAGCGGTTGGTGGCCGGTAGGATTGGCTGCGGCCAGCGGATACGCGCTCTTTTTTTTCGTGAGCAAATACGTTCATCACGTTTGTCCCGCCTGCGCGGCCAGCCATTTCGACGCTGACGCGACACGACATTTTAGCGAGATCGCTTCCGCGCTCATGGTCGCGTTGGCCATCCACAGTACGACGGACGGAGTGGCGCTCGGAATCGGACAGGAAACGGCGATCACCACAGCCGGTAAGTGGTCGCTCTTCTCCGCGCTTTGCATTCACAAAATTCCGGAAGGCCTGGCCTTGGGTAGTCTCTTAATTGGCGCCGGATTGCAAAGAGCGCGGGCGCTTGGCTGGGTCGCAGCAGTTGAAGCCACCACCCTACTCGGCGGAGCAATCGGCTTTTTCTTTCTGGCGAACACTTCCACCTTTTGGCTCGGCTTGTTTATGGCGAATGTCGGCGGTGGATTTCTGTATTTGGCCGCGCACGCTCTCCTCGGAGAGATGTTGAAACACGGCAAAGGATTAGTCCTAACAAGCTTCTCGCTTGGAGTCGCATTGATCGCCGTTCTCAATATCTGTTTGAGAATGCTCGGATCGTAGCACCACGAAGCCTGGCCGCGAAGATGTCGATCTTGCGGATTTCGTAAGCGGCTTCAAAGCTTTTGCCGGGCGAGCGACCAAAATCCGTTGATTTCAACGCATCGCCGTTGTATTCGGTTTGCTTGATGAAATTGGCCGCCGCATTTTCGATCCTCGCGCTTGGAGTCGGGAGCAGTGTGAGCGCGCTTGGGCAAACTAGTTCCGGAGATCATGCGCTTTCGCTCCCGTCGCCCAGCTCTTATTCCAGTAGCAACACCGGTCTCGGAACAAACAGCAAGAACTCAAGTGGCGCAGCGCCTTCGGCCACACCGGGCGAAGGCAAGACGGACGAGAATGACGATACCCTGTACCGAGGTAAGACCAGTGAAAGCGAAGTTCCCATGCTCCGGGACGAAGGACGTTTGCACTTCAAGACTCGCCCCAAAGAAAAAGTTCAGGAAGTTGATTCGCTGAAAAATCTGCAAAGCAGCGGATCGGACCCGAAATTTCAGGGAAGCCTTCTTCATTCGAGCGTCACTTCAATTGAGGATATTGGCGAAAAGGCAACTGAGGGTCGCGTAGCTACGAACGACGTCGATTCGCGCTTCAAGCAAAAACAGCTGACGTTTACGCCCGAAAAGAGCGAGCAGCCGCAAAAAGCGGAATCCGAGTCCACTCCGTCCCCCACTCCTTCGGCGACAGCATCCGCGCGCGCGAAGGATTCGAGCGGACCGAAGTAATAATTCGTCGCTGGATCGAGAAATGGGGCGTTAGTCCCGCTTCGGTTTCAAAAGCGGGAACAGGATCACGTCCCGGATTGCTTCGGCGCCGGTAAACAGCATCGCCAAACGGTCCACCCCGAGACCAAATCCTCCCGCCGGGGGCATTCCGTGTTCGAGCGCGAGCAAAAAATCTTCATCGAGTCTCTGCGTTTCTTCGCCTGCTTGCTCCAACAGCCGTTGCCGCTGCACATCGGGATCATTGAGCTCGGTATATCCGGGAGACATTTCCACTCCGTTGATGATCAGCTCGTAAACATCGACCAACGACGAATCGGCCGCATTTTGTTTTGCCAACGGCACTAATTCCTTCGGGCAATGGGTAACGAACAATGGATCGAACGTTTTTTCTTCGACCAACTTTTCGAACAGGTGCTGCGTCACTTCGAAATCGGCCAGCTGCGGCAGGATCTCGAGTTTGAATTTCTGCGTCGCGCGTTTGCGTCGTTCGTCGCTGCTTAGTTCGAACCAGTCCTTGCCCGCAACTTCACGGACAAGATCGACATAGCGCGCCCGTCGCCACGGCCGTTTCAGATTGATCGTGCGCACCACTTTTCCTTCGGCGTCGCGATGTTCGATTGAGACCGAACCGCAAATCCTTTCGGCGAGATGGCAGATCAATTCCTCGATCAGGTTCGCCATTTTTTCGAAATCGGCGTAGGCCCAGTAAACTTCGAGCATGGTGAATTCCGGATTGTGCTTCCGCGAAATGCCTTCGTTCCGGAAATTCCGGTTGAGTTCAAACACCTTGGTGAATCCGCCAACGAGCAGGCGTTTCAAATAAAGCTCCGGCGCGATCCGCAGATAAAGATCGAGCCCGAGCGCTTTGTGGCGCGTGCTGAACGGCGCCGCCGCTGCGCCGCCCGCCACCGTTTGCAAAATCGGCGTCTCTACTTCCAAAAAACCGCGGTCGTCCAGAAACCGGCGCATTTCGCGCACCATCGCGATCCGTCTTTGAAACGTCTCCCGCGATTGTTCGTTCGCGACAAGATCGACATAACGCTGTCGATAGCGCGCTTCAACATCCTGCAGACCGTGCCATTTTTCCGGTGGCGGCCGGAGCGCCTTGGCCAACACTTCGAATTTCCGCGCTTTCAACGTCGGCTCGCCGGTTTTAGTCAAAAAACAGGCGCCTTCAACGCCAATGAAATCGCCGAGATCGAGTAAATTGAAAATCTCCATCGCCTCCGCCCCAACGTCTTTCTCATGGAAGTAGGCCTGAATGCGACCGGTCGCGTCTCGAAGATCGACAAAGTGGCTCTTGCCCATGTCGCGATGCGCCGTGATTCGGCCGGCGGCACGCAGCGAGTCGCCTTCCTTGAATGCGTGCCGGACTTCCGCGATCGAGCCCGACGTTTCGAACGCGGCCCCGAACGGCTCGACGCCTTTCTTCCGCAGCGCTTCCAACTTTTCGCGCCGTTGCGCAATCAATTCGTTTTCCGGCTCCATGTTCCCAAAACCATTAGGTTGTAGAGGCGCTTGTGCCAAGCGCCTGTTTATTAAGGTCGGCGTTTGAGATCAAACGCCGCTACAACTCAAGCGCCATTACTTGGCCAATGGAAGGATCGACAGACTAGCCCTCGTCGAGCTAAATTTTCCCCAATGCCGCTCGACTTACCACGAACGACCTCGAAACGCGACGGCCCGCTGGTCAAACAGTTCTCTGTTTTTCTGCCGAACAAAGTCGGCGCCATGCTCGATATCGTGAAATTGTTGAACTCGCACAACTGTCACATCGTCGCGATGAGTGTTTCGGAATCGACCGACTCCGCCATTGCCCGGGTCGTGGTGAGCGATCCGGCCGACGTGGAGAAATTGTTCCGTCAAAACAACATCGCCTTCGGAATGTGTGAAGTCGTAGTGGTGGAAATGCGCGAGGTCGCCACCGATTTGGCCAAACTCTTCGCCGCGCTATTCATGGCGGAAGTGAATGTCCATTTCACTTATCCCCTGCTCATGCGTCCGCGCGATCAGGCCGCGCTCGCGCTCCACGTGGACGATAACGACTGCGCCATTTCTGTTTTGACCGGCGCCGGTTTCCAACTCCTGAGCCAATCCGACATCTCCCGCTAGCACGCGAGTTGACAGGCGGGCAGAGCCATCTACTCGCCTTCACTGACGTTTCGGCGTGGCGAGCAGAAATCGAAACGGGCGTGGGTTGACAGAGAGGCCAAGCAGTTTACAGGAATCAACTATCCATGCCGTCTTTTTCGTTTGTTCCCAGCTTGCGGACCGACAGGAGCTTTAATGTCGGGCTCGGTCTGGTCGTTCTATTCGCGGTCGCAGAATTTTTCGCGGCGAGCATTCATTACTTAGGTCGAAGGCATCCGGCGCAAATCGCGGTCGCCCCTCCGCGCGCAGTGCCGGCTCCGCTTCCATCCGTCGCCCCTTCGGCGCCGCCAGTCGCATTGGCGGTGGCCTCTCCGAACGCCGCGCTCACTCCGGCAACATCGACAATCTCCGTGGCAGACCGTTTGTTGAAAGAAGCTAACGCCGCCCGCGAAAGCGGTGACACGGTGAACGCAATCGCCCGATTAAACGACGCTGCTCAACGCGATCCAAAAAACGCCGAAGTCCTCGCGGAAATGGCGATGATTTACGAATCGATCCAAAACTTCGATCGATCGGCCGACACCTGGCGCCGGGTCCAGCAGATCGGTCCGTCCGCTGGACCACTCTACGAATTGGCGGACATGAAATTGAAAACGGGCGTCCCGGCGGCTCCAGGGTCAGCTACCGGTTCGGCGCTCGACACTGGAAAACCTGCCAGCGCGCTGGATGCATCAAGCGTTCGCAGCAGCGTGGAGGGAATTCCGGCAGGATCGACGCTTGGAATTAGCGAGGTCACTGCGTCGGAAACGCCCGACCCGGATTCGGAAACCAACCTGATGTTGCGCATCGCCGTGAAAAAACGGCCGAGCGCGGTGATCGATCACACCAAAGTGAAGATCCAGGTTTTCTTCTACGACACGGTCGGCGATAACGACATCAAGCTGACCGACGCCGACGTCAGCTACGAATGGCTTACTCCAAATCACGATTGGGCGGATAGCAACAGCGAAACTCTGGCCGTGACTTACATTCGCCCAAAATCAAAGGTCAAATCTGCGGAGTCGGACCTGGCGGCCGCCGCCGCGGCAGTCAATCCGGCCAAGAAAGGGAAGCCGGTAAAAGCGAGCCCGCCGCCCGAGGCCGGCTCGCGCAAATATCTTGGTTACATCGTGCGCGTTTATTATACTGATCAACTCCAGGATAAACGCGCCGAACCGACCAAATTGTTGACCCTTTTCCCCGCGCCTTTCAACGCTCCGCCGCCGTAATGCAATTGCTCATCGTGCACCGCGACCATGAAATGGGGGAAGCGCTGGTGCAAATGGTGAAGAGTTACACGCGCCACCAGTGTCAGCTCGTGCGCGGCAACAGCGCAGCGATGGATTGGGCGCGGGTTCATCAGCACTGCAATCTTCTTCTGACCCAACTCGAAGCCGAAGCGATCGATGGACTCGCGCTTGGATCTTCCTTGAGCGAAATTTTTCCGACGCTGCAGGTTTTATTTTTTCCAAATTATCCCGCCGCCGAGCGACGTCTGGAAATTGCCGAGACCAAGGTTTTCCCGGAGCCGATTGAGGGAGACGATTTGCTGGGCGCGATCGAGCGGGCCGAGGACGCGCCACCGGACGCGACCGATCTTTTTCACGTGGTCGATGTTTTGCAGATGTGTTGCCTCAGCCGGCGCAACGGCGCGCTCCAATTGGTTAAGGAATCCAAGAGCGGTCTGGCGTTTCTTCGCAACGGCAAAATCGTTCATGCCGAAACAACCACGGGGCGCGGACGCGAGGCGCTTTTTGAGATGGTGACGTGGGAGTTTGTCGAATTCGCTTATGAGCGCAGTGTCCGTCCTCCGCTCGAGACCATCATCGCGAATTGGGACGATCTCCTGATTGACGCGGTCACTGCTCACAAGCAGGAGAACGCGACCAAGTCACATCGGCGATCTGCCTAGCTCCTATGCAACCGTCCGCGTTTGCGATAGTTTATCTTTTCATGAAGTTGCGCTGGCCGCTGGTTTGTTTTTGCTTCGCCGCCAGCAGCGCCGTCGGCCAGATTCAGGTCGAGTTGAAATTCCCACGCCTGCAATACATCGCTTACGAGCCGGTCGTCGCTAATCTCGTGGTCACGAATCTGGCCGGCCGAGATGTCGATCTTCGCGATGCGGATGGACAGCCATGGTTTGGTTTTGAGGTCACCGGAAATGAAGGCCGCTCAATCGCTCCAATCTCAAATGCCGGGACCGAACCGCTCAGCGTCGCCGCCGGCAAACGCGTAACCCGGAAAATTAATCTGACGCCACTGTTTGGCGTGCATGATTTCGGGACCTATCGGGTCCGGGCGCATATTTATTTTGCCGATCTCAACAAATTCTTTTATTCCCAAACAAAGGTTTTCGAAGTCACCGATGCGCGACCGATCTGGCAAAAGACCGTGGGCGTTCCCGAAGGAGGCGGCACCGACGGAAATGTGCGCACCTATTCGCTCATGACCAATCGTTTTCCCGATCACACTTCGCTTTATGTCCGGGTCGAGGACAAAGACAGCGGGATTGTATATTCAACCTATTCGCTCGGACAGGTTATCGCTTTCGATCAGCCCCAGGCCGAGTTCGACCGGTCGAACCAGCTTCATCTTCTTTACTGCGCCGCGCCGCGCAGTTGGGCTTACGCCCGCGTCGGCTTGAATGGCCAGCTCCTTTCCCGGGCCAGTTTTTCGGAAACCAAAACGCGACCGCGGCTTGTGCATGCCGATGATGGCGTGGTAAAAGTCGCCGGCGGAATGATGGACACCCCTGTCACGCAAGTGACGCGGGACAACGCTCCAAAACTTTCCGCCCGGCCACCGAACACGCCGAAGAACGATTAGCGAATGCGAAAATATTTTTTAAGCCTGGCGGTTGTTGGATCGTTCGTTGCGACGAACGCAATGGCCCTGCCCGCGCCGAGCACTTTGAACGAACGAGAAAAGCGGCTTAATGCGCCAACCCCAACTCCAACTCCGCGCCAGCAAATACTGCAAACACCGCAGGCGCCGCAAACACGCTCTTCAATTCCGCGCCAGCAAACACCGCAAACTCGGACTACTACGACGACGACGATGCCAACAACCAAGGCCGTTTCGCCCGAAGGCCCTCGTCCTTCAACAACCATTGTCATCGACGCCGGTCACGGTGGATTTGATCGCGGCGGAATTCCACGGCAGCGAGTTCCGGAAAGCATGATGAATCTCGACGTGGCGCAGCGATTGAAAGTGATTCTTCAATCTTACGGCTACCGGGTCGTGATGACACGAGACAGCGACGTGTTCATTCCTCTGGGCACCCGCGTCGCGATCGCGAATTCTTATCGGGACGCGATTTTTGTCTGCATTCATTTCAACGCAACCCCGCGCTCGAGCGCGAGCGGCATTGAAACTTATTTTTACAGCTCGCAAAGTTTACCGCTCGCGTCCGCCATTCATTATTATGTGGCCGGCGGCGCGCCCTCAGCTAATCGCGGCGTCCGGCGCCGTGGCTTCTTTGTTCTGCGAAGAACGACGATCCCGTCGGTGCTGGTGGAATGCGGTTTCCTCACCAATCCGACCGAAGCGCAATACGCCCAGAGCACCGCTTATCGGCAAAAGCTCGCCGAGGAAATCGGGCGCGGCGTGCGCGAGCGTTCGCTGGTCGCGAGCAGTTCAAGCGCAAATCGGCTTGCCGCAAGTAACGCGACCGTTCCGCTCCAACCGTTTATTGATCAGACTCATTATCGCGACCCTGACCTCGTCCGCTCAAAGCACCGCAAGCGAAGTTCCAAGAGTTCGTCAAAATCGACGTCGTCGAAGCATAAAAAATCTTCCGATTCCGATTCGGAGAAAACGAGCTCGACTCGAAAAAAGAAATCCGCCCAGGCCAAGACGGAGGATTAGTTGGAATCGCCCGTGTTGAGCTCGGCGCAGATGCGCGCTGCGGAGGAATCCGCGTTCGCGCGCGGCATGAGCGTCGAAACATTAATGGACCAGGCCGGCGCCGGTGTTGCCCGCGCCGTTCGCCAATTTTTTCCAAAACCGGCAACCTGCATTGCGTTCGCCGGCAAAGGCCACAACGGCGGCGACGCGCTTGTCGCGGCGGAACAGTTGCAACGAATCGGGTGGAAGATCGACATCCAGTTGCCGTTTGCGGAAGAAAATTGCAGCGAGCTGACACAAAAGAAACTGAAAGCGTTGCGCGACGCAGCGCCAAAGTCAGCCGATACCATCGAGCGTGGGCCGCAAACCATTATTCTTGATGGCTTGCTTGGGACCGGCGCGAAATCGTTTTTGCGCGAGCCAATCCGCACCGCCGCCCGCGAGATCAATCGATTGCGACGCGAAGAGAATGCGTTCGTCTTCGCAATCGATTTGCCAACGGGACTTGACGCCGATTCCGGCGAAAACGATCCGGAAGATTCCGTTATCGCCGACTTCACGGCCACGATTGGTTTCGCCAAACACGGCCTGATTGTTGATCCAGCGCTCGATTTTGTCGGACGTATTGAAGTCGTTCCGCTTCCCGGGCTTTGGCCGGAAGCGAGTGCACCTAACGAGCTCGCCGCAAGTTCGTATTCGCTCGGTCCGCTTCTGCCGCGGCGAAAATTCAGTGCCTACAAAAACGAATTCGGCCGCATCGGCGTCGTTGCCGGATCGAAAGGTTTCGTCGGCGCCGCCCTTATGACAGCCGAAGGTGCGCTCCGCGCCGGCGCCGGTTTGGTGGAAGTTTTTGTGCCGGAAGAAATTTACGAAATCGTCGCCAGCGCCGCGCCCGTTGAATCGATGGTGAAACCCGTCCGCCGATATCGCGATCTGCTCGAGGAGAAGGTGGACGTCTGGGCGCTCGGGCCCGGTTTGGGAAAAGCGCGCGCGTCGGAAGTTTTGAACTTAATCGAGAACGCCCACCAACCGATGGTGGTCGACGCCGATGGATTAAATATTCTCGCTGATAAGATCGACATCCTGCGCAGTTGCCGCGGTCCGCGGCTGCTCACGCCGCATCCCGGCGAAATGAAACGATTAATGGAAGTGGGGAAAATGGCACGCGCCGGCGTCGCCCGAAATTTTTGCGATCAATTTCCAATCACCCTTCTGCTCAAGGGAAGCCGCAGCATTGTTTGCGAACGCGGGAAACCGATCAGTTACAACACGACCGGCAATCCTGGAATGGCCAGCGGCGGAATGGGAGACGTTTTGACCGGCGTGTGTGCGGGTCTGGCTGGGCGCCAATTATCAATCTACGACGCGGGTCGCGTGGGAGCCTGGATTTGCGGACGCGCCGCGGAGATGTCGATCTTTCAACACGGCGCCAGCGAGGAATCGTCGCTCGCCGGCGACGTGCTGGCGCATCTCGGCGAAGCGTTTAACGAACTGCGCGACCCGCCGGTCTAATTCTCGCATTTGTCATTCCAAGCGGAGTCGAGGAATCTCTTACTGTTTCTGAACCAAATGGACTCATCTGAAACCGTATCATTAGATGCGCAACATCCATCGCGCGCCAATTGGTGGAGTCGCCTGAAGAAAGCGCTTGGTCCGGTCGCGGTCGTCGGCGTCGTGATCGCTAAATTTTTTGCAAAACTGAAATTCTTCATCCTGCCTGCGCTCAAGTTCCTGCCGATCCTGCTCAAATCCGGTGGCACCATGCTGCTCATGATTTGGGTTTACACCATGATGTGGGGTTGGAAGTTCGCAGTCGGCTTTGTGGTGCTCCTGCTCGTCCACGAATGCGGGCATCTGATCGTCGCCAGAAAATTTGGACTCAAAGTTGGCGCGCCGGTCTTTATTCCATTCATGGGCGCGTTCATCGCGTTGAAGGAAGCGCCGCGCAACGCCTGGATGGAAGCGTGCGTCGGCATCGGCGGACCGATGCTCGGTTCAATCGGTGCGCTCGCCTGTAATTCCATCGGCGAGTTTTTCGACGCGCCGATTTTTTTCGCGCTCGCCTGGTTCGGCTATTTTTTGAATCTGTTCAATCTGACGCCGGTGGGCATGCTCGATGGTGGACGGATTGTCACGGCGCTCTCGCGCTGGCTTTGGTTGCCGGGTTTCGCGGTATTGCTTTGGTTCGGCTGGAAGTACCCGAACTTCATTGTCTGGCTAATCGTAATCGCTTCCCTGCCCCGCATTTATTCACTCTTCCGGAAACGGACCGAAGAAGAGCGGCGCTATTATGAAGTCACACCCGTCCAGCGCTGGACGATGTCGATCATGTACTTCGGTCTGATTGCGGTGCTCATTTTTGGAATGCACCTGGCCGCGCGCGATTTGCATAACTACGGCGTCCGTTCGCACGGACACGGTCAGGATGTGATTTTCCAGTAATCAGGGCGCCGCGCCGGCAGCAAAAACTTTTTCCGGCTCGAGCCCGATCCTTTTCAAAATCGACAAGAACCGTTTGTCAGAGCGAAGCGGTTCGAATTCGGGCGCGATGCCGATGAAATGAAGCGATGAAGATCGCTCATCGCAGGCGCGTTCGAGTTCGCGAATGGCGTCGTCGTGCGCACCCAGCGCCACGTAGACATGAGCAATCGCGTCGCCGGGCGTATAACTCGCGCGACTCGCAATCGCTTTGGCAAGCATGTCGCGCGCTTCACCCGGTCGATTCATGCGCGCGTAACTAATGGCAATACCAAAGCCGGGTCGGCCGTTTAAGCGCTGTGCTTTCAGGTAAAGTTCGATTGCTTTGTCGAACTGCCCCATTTCACGATAGAGCGCACCAAGCAACGGCTCGCCATAGACAAACGCAGGGTCGAGTTCCAATGCGCGTTCGCCGGCCGCCATCGCCTCATCATACAAACCGAAATAGCGATAGAGTTCGCAGGCGGAATTGTTCACCCAAAGGGAACTGGGATCGATGGTGGCCGTGCGCTGCAAATAAATCAGCGCTTCATCGCGTTCGCCGCGCGCAGCCCAAAACGCTGCCGAAAAATAATTCGAGGGCGTCGACTTTGGATCGAGCTCGACTGCGCGGCGAAATTCGCCGGCCGCTCTATCCATGTCCCAATCGAGAATCCGTTTCGTTTCGCCGAGATAAACGTGCGCTTCGGCATCGTCATTATCGATCTTGAGCGCGTTGAGCGCGGCCTCGCGGACTTTTGAATAAGCATCGAGAGGAGCAACGTAAGCATCGGCCAGCCAAAGCCACGCTTTCGCAATTCCGGTCCAGGCGCGCCCGAATTGTGGATCTTTTTCGAGCGCGCGTTCGAAATACCCCAAGCTCTTGCGCAGATCTTCTTCAGTCGCCTTGTCGGAATAAAAAAGACCGTGCAGATAAACATCGTAGGCATCCGTGCTGCGCACGAGCCGCGACGCAATCGGCGCGGAGATATCGAGTTTCAATTTCAGGGCATCGACAATGGCCCGCGTAATTTCATCCTGGAGCGCGAAGATTCCCTGCATCTCGCGCTCGAATGTTTCCGACCAAAGAGTGAATCCATTACCGCAGTCCGTCAGCTCAGCGCTAATGCGAACGCGGTTCCCGTCCCGGCGCACACTGCCCTCGAGCACGTGCTCCACATTCAGCTTGTTCGCGATTTCCCGCAGGTCCGCTTTCTTGTCCTTGAACCAAAACGAGGAGCGGCGAGCGGCCACGCGCAGTCCTTCAATTTTCGCCAGCGCCGTTTGAATTTCTTCAGCGATGCCTTCGCCGAAATAATCGCGCTCTTCGCCCGGACTCAAATCGGTGAAAGGCAGGACCGCAATCGACCGTTCGTTTGAACCAATAGCCGGGACGATGTCGATCTTGTCTTTCAGGTCCGGTGTTCGAACGATTCCGTAGCGGGTGAAATCGAAAAACCACGAGAGCACAAGCGCGACCGGAAATCCGAGCACGATCAACAGCACAATGAGACGCACGATCCAGTTCGGAATATCGAAGACGGGAAAGACCTGCGCGATGCCCTGGGCCAGCGCCCAACCCGCGACCACGTACAGGATTGCGACGCGGTAGACCTTTCGTCGTTTCAGTTCGGCGAAAAATCGGTTCACAGTTTCGCCTTCACGAGCTGCTGGAAGCGCGGGTCGTTGCGAATCGGGTCCCATTCCCAGCGAAATTTCAAATCGTTTACAGTGATACTGTAATCCACGCTGTCGACCGCGCCGGGCGTTTTCAAAAGTCTTTCCAGCAACGGAAATGCAAGATCCTTCTCACCGCACCGCACGTAGATCAGCGCGAGAATGGAATTCATGATCGCGCCATCAAACGCGTCCACGGACTCCGGTTTCAATTCGACCGCGCGCCGGCCTTCGCGAACCGCGTCATTCTTCCGCTCCATAAAAGCGTAGAGCAAACCGAGATAAGCGTGCCGCTCGGCGCTGGCGGGAGATTCTTTCACTGCATTTTCAAAGCTCGAACGTGCAGCTTCGAAAAGTTTCCGCGCGGCCGCCGCATCACCTTGCGCCAGAGCAACGCATCCCTGGAAGTAAGTCTTCGGCGTTGCTCCCGCATTCAAATACGAAAATTCGTTTAGCTTCGAGTTCTCGAGCGCGCGTTTCGCAGCCGCGTAATCGCGCTCAATCATCGCGACGTCCCAATGACAGGTTGTGACCTCGCCGCCGGGATCGGCGCCGGCCGGGATTTCGGCGAGGAGCGATTTCAACCGATGCGTGTCGCCTTTCCACCAAAAATCGACATAACCGCTCTGAATCTTTGCAACCATTGACGCCGGCGCCATCGCGCGCATTCGCTCCGCCCCGCGCGCAGCTTCCGGCCAGCGGCGCATCGCTGTGTAAGTGAACACCAAATTGCGACTGATGTTGGGATTTTGCGGGTCGAGCTTGCTGATCTTTTGATAGCTGTCGAGCGACTCCTGCCATTTTCCCTGCCGCCTTTTAATCGCGGCGATCAATCCCCCGGCTTCGCTGTTGTTCGGTGACAGACGCAAAACAGTGTCGAATTCGGCCAGCGCGCGATTGTAATCCTGGTCGATCCAGTAGGTGCATTGACCGAGAGCGAGATGCGCTTCGGCCAGATTTTGTTGCAACTGCAAGGCGATCTCGGCTTCGACACGAGTTTTCGTTTTCCAAGCATCCAGCGGTTCATAATAATGAAAAATCGCCGCGCGAGTGGAAGCGAGTCGCGCATGGGCCAGAGCGAACTTTGGATCGAGCCCAATGGCGGTCAGGTAAAGCTGTTCTGCGTTTTTGTAATCTTCGAGCAACGTGTCCGGATTGCGCTCAATCTGGTTCGCCTGGAGATAAACCAGGTAAGCATCGGTACTTTCGGTCGGCTTGGTTTCGATGCGCGCCTTTTCGTTAGGGCTTAACGTCACCCGCAGCGCTTCTGCGATTTCCGCCGCGAGTTCACCTTGCAGGCCTAACGAATCCGCCAGTGTTCGCTCGTAGCGATTGGCCCAGAGATGTCGATCTTTCAAGGCGTCGATCAGCTGCACATTCACCACCACTCGGTCCCCTTCCCGCCGCACACTTCCTTCGAGCACATTGGCCACACCAAGCAGCCGGCCTATTTCGCGGAGATTGTGCGCCGCGGGATCGCGAAACTGCATCACCGACGAACGGCTGATCACACGCAAGTCGCCGATTTTGGCCAGACTCGTCAGAATGTCGTCCTGGATGCCGTCGGCGAAAAACGCGTTTTGCTTGTCGTCGCTAAAATTCGCGAACGGCAAAACCGCGATACTTTTTTCCGGTATCAGTTCGCCGCTTGAGCTGCGAAGTGGAAGCCGACTATAAATCAAAACCGCGATCAGCAAGAGCAGAACGCCAATGATTACAAAATGGAAAACCCGCCCCGCACCTTTTCGAGCATTTGGATCGACATCTTCGTCCCGAACAAATCCTTCACCTGTAAATTCGTAGAGCCACGCCAATAACATCGCGATTGGAAATCCAAGAAGCAGTGCCACGATTACGAGCCGGACCGCCGAGTTTGGGATATCGAAGAACGGAAATACCTGGGTCGCGACCTGCGTCAGCAACCACGCCACCATTCCGTAAGCGACGGCCGCTCGGTAAACATGACGCCGCTTCAGCTCGGCAACGAACTTCGAGAGATTCACTTTGTTCGCTCAATTAACTTTTGGCCGCGTCTTTCACAAGCGCAACGTCTCTTGCGTGCTAAATTGCCGGATGCCGTTTCAGCTCGAATCGAACTACAAACCGCGCGGCGACCAGGGGCAGGCGATCGCAAAGCTGATCAAGTCAGTCGAAGCGGGCAATCGGCACCAAACACTGCTCGGCGTCACCGGTTCGGGCAAAACATTCACCATTGCCAACGTGATTCGAGAGCTGGATCGTCCGACGCTCGTCATTTCGCACAACAAAACACTGGCCGCCCAACTTTATTCCGAGTTCAAACAATTCTTCCCAAAAAACGCGGTCGAATATTTCGTCAGCTATTTCGATTACTACCAGCCGGAGGCCTACATCCCCCGCTCCGACACCTACATCGAGAAGGACTCGTCGATTAACGAAGAGATCGAGCGGTTGCGGC
>Ga0137399_10000016_pt1 | contig 55316 bp, 50 predicted proteins | sample czorhiz316metaG_FD_104810 | JGI IMG/M metagenome (GOLD analysis project Ga0137399, IMG submission 104810) | Vadose zone soil microbial communities from Angelo Coast Range Reserve, California, USA - czorhiz3.16 metaG | ecosystem: Environmental > Terrestrial > Soil > Vadose zone | place: USA...
CAACGGTGCCCTTGCGGCGCGGCGGCAACGTGAGAATGGCAATGATCAGCGCGACAAATGAAAGCGCGTTGGCAAAAAAAGCGGAGGCCAATCCCCATGCTGAAACCAAAACGCCGCCGATCGCGGGTCCGACCACGCGCGAGCCGTGAAACACCGAACGATCGAGCGAGATCGCCGCTTGAAACTGTTCGCGTTTCACCAGTTCCGGAACGAGCGCCGACAGCGTGGGCATTTCGAATGAATTGGAAATGCCCTGGATCGCGGCGAAAACAAATATTTGCCAGATCGCAACTTTGCCGCTCCAAATCAAAAGCCCGATCGAGATCGCGATACCGATCTGAACGTATTGAGTGATTAACAGGATTTTTCGTTTATCGAATATGTCCGCCGCGGAACCACCCACCATCATGAGCGCGAGCATTGGCACTCCGGCGCAGAAATTGGCCAGTCCGAGCATAAACGCTGACGACGTGAGCGTAGCCATTACCCAACCCTGAGCGAACACCTGCATCCACGTTCCGGTATCGGAAATCGCGCTGCCGATGATGTAACGGCGAAACGGACCGGGCCGCAAAACACGAAGTGCGTTGCGACTTGTGAGTTTTATTTCGCCGCTCATGGCCAACACTCATACGCGGTCAGGCGTGAACCCGCAATTGGCCACGGTGGCTATTTATAGGAGGGTGCTGTTTCGCTGTAAGTGCGTTCCCACCACGTTCGGTCGATTTGCCAACCGTTTCCGTAATCGGCAATCCAAAAATGAACGCGAACCGGGCCGTAGCTGCTTTTCCCTTCAGCGGCGAATTGTGCGCGGGAAATAAATTGTGCCGGAAAATGATAAATGATCCGCACCGATCCGGCGGGCGCGGAAATCTGCAGCACCGGTCCCAAACGTGCGACGTTTTGGGCGAAAAAAGCATTCAGGCTTTCCGGAGTACTGGCGGCCACGTCGGCCGGTGCAAGATGTGCAACCATCCAATCTCGATCCTGATCAGTATAAATGTGCTGATCCGCTTCCGTAACAAACTCCGTTGCGTCAACCTGTTCGCGGGCACGATAAACAAGCAAGCCCACGCTACCGATGACGAACGTCGCAAGGAGGAGAAGGAAAACTACCGCGACCATGAGCGCCTGGACCCAGCTTCTTATTTCGCGTTGGCGTTTTGCGAAGAAATAAACGGACGATGAAAGACAAGAGTAGCTGGCGATCAGTAAATTTACTGCCGCGAACACAAGCAGGCCCGGATCGCCGTCGCGCCATCCCCAGATCAGTGACCAGAACCCAACGAAGCCGGCAAACGCGCCGATGAGCCAGCGAATCCAATGAACGCCGATCCAAATGAAATAGAACAGCAACCAAAAGAGCACGCAGGCTGAAGTGAACGCGATGACCCATTCAATATTTCCATCAAGAATGTGACCGACGACGATCTGTCCTTGAAGAAGAAGGCTGCACAAAGCAAACACCACGAGCACCATTCGACCGCGTCGCCACGGCTCAACGTCCGAATCAAGTTGTTCCCAGAGCGATCGCTGTTCTGAGGGCATGTCGATCTTTCTAATCGGATTGGATGATAGAATCGAGTGTATCACGCGCAATTGCTCGATGACCGGCGTTCGTTATTTTGAAGGATGCGCATCGACAAGTTCACCCAGAAGATGCAGGAAGCGCTGCAAGCGGCCCAGGACGTCGCTTCGCAATTCAATCATCAGGAAATCGCCAACGAGCATTTCCTGTCTGTGCTGCTCGATCAAAGCGACGGCATCACTCAGCCCTTGCTGGAAAAAATCGGCGTCCAGACGAATCAACTGCGCGAGCGATTAGCGAGCGAACTGGAGCGCCGCCCGAAAGTCCACGGCGCGGCGGTCGATCTTCGCCTGGCCAACGAGCTCCGCAGTGTGCTCGACGGCGCGGAGAAGGAGATGTCGAAGTTGAAAGACGAGTTCACCAGCGCCGAACATTATCTTCTCGCCCTCAGTGCTGCGAATGTTCCGGCCGCGAAGATCCTGAAAGATCTTGGCGTCACCCGCGACAAGTTGATGCAGGCGCTCCAACAGGTCCGCGGTTCGCAGCGCGTGACCGATCAAAATCCGGAAGGGAAATATCAGACGCTTGAGAAATACGGTCGCGACTTAACTGAACTCGCGCGACGCGGCAAGATTGATCCGGTCATCGGCCGCGACAACGAGATCCGCCGGATCATGCAGGTGTTGTCGCGTCGGACCAAAAATAATCCGGTTCTCATCGGCGATCCCGGTGTTGGCAAGACTGCGATCGTGGAAGGTCTCGCCCGCCGAATTATCTCTGGCGACGTCCCCGAATCGCTCAAGAACAAGCGACTCATCGCGATGGACATTAGCGCGATGGTCGCCGGCGCAAAGTTCCGCGGCGAATTCGAAGATCGACTGAAAGCGTTTCTGAAAGAGGTGACCGATTCGCAAGGTCAGGTCATTTTGTTCATCGACGAGCTCCACACCATTGTCGGCGCCGGGGCGGCCGAAGGGTCGATTGATGCGTCAAACATGCTCAAGCCGATGCTGGCGCGCGGCGAGCTGCGCACGATCGGCGCGACCACGCTCGACGAGTATCGCAAATACATCGAGAAAGACGCCGCGCTCGAACGGCGCTTTCAGCCGGTGATGGTGAACGAGCCAAGCGTTGAAGACACGATCGCCATTCTGCGCGGACTGAAAGAGCGTTACGAAGTTCATCACGGCGTGCGGATCACTGATGCAGCGATCGTTGCCGCCGCGGTTTTATCGCATCGCTACATCAGTGATCGCTTTCTTCCCGATAAAGCGATCGACCTTGTCGATGAAGCCGCCTCACGTTTGAAGATCGAGCTCGATTCGATGCCGACCGAGATCGACGTGATCGAACGCGAAATCATGCAGCACGAAATGGAGCGGCAGGCGCTCAAGAAAGAAAAAGATCCCGCTAGCAAAGAGCGCTTGAAGAAACTGGAAAAGGAATTGGCCGAGCTGAAAGAAAAATCCGGCGCGTTGAAAGCAGAGTGGCAAAAGGAAAAGGCGCTGATCGACGAGCAGCGGAAATGGAAAGAAGAACTCGATCGATTGCGGACTGAGCTCGAACGGGCAACGCGTCGCGGCGAACTGGCGAAGGCTAGTGAACTCCAGTATGGACGCATTCCCGAATTGGAAAGAAAATTGGCCGACGCGACCGCGAAAAGTGCAAAGTCCAAGAAATCGCTCCTTCGCGAAGAAGTGACCGAGGAAGACATTGCTGAAGTCGTTTCGAGTTGGACGCACATTCCAGTGTCGCGATTGCAGGAAGGCGAGCGCGAGAAGCTGGTCAAACTCGAGGAACATTTGCATCAGCGCGTGGTTGGTCAGAACGAAGCGATAAAAGCTGTTTCGAATGCAGTGCGCCGCGCCCGCGCCGGTTTGCAGGACCCGAACCGTCCGCTCGGTTCGTTTATTTTTCTCGGACCGACCGGTGTCGGCAAAACCGAACTCTCGCGCGCTCTTGCCGAATTTTTGTTCGACGACGAAAACGCCATGATCAGGATCGACATGAGCGAGTACATGGAGAAACACACCGTCGCGCGATTGATCGGCGCGCCGCCGGGTTACGTCGGTTACGAGGAAGGTGGCCAACTTTCCGAAGCGGTCCGGCGCAGGCCTTATTCGGTCATTCTCTTTGACGAGATCGAAAAAGCGCACCAGGACGTGTTCAACGTGCTCCTGCAAGTGCTCGACGACGGCCGGATCACGGACGGGCAGGGGAGAACGGTCGATTTCAAGAACACGGTCATCATCATGACCTCGAACATCGGGTCGCAATTCATCACTGAAGAAGAATCACGCGAAGCGCGCTCGCGGTTGGTGATGGACGCGTTGCGCGCGCATTTCCGCCCCGAATTTCTCAACCGCGTGGATGAAATCATCATCTTCGATCGGCTGAGCGAAGATGATTTGAAGAAGATCGTTGAGATCCAGCTCCGCCGTTTGTCGAAGCGCCTCGAACAACAAAAGATCACTCTCGAGTTGTCCGATTCGGCGAAAGCGTTGCTCGCGCGCGAAGGTTACGATCCGGTGTACGGCGCGCGCCCACTTCGCCGCACGATTCAAAAAGAAATTCTCGACCCGCTCTCGATCGACATCCTCGAAGGCAAAATCCGCGAGGGCCAAACCGTCAAGGTCGATGCCAAAAACGGCGCTTTGTCATTTCGAGCGTAGTCGAGAAATCTGTTACTTTTTCGGCACGCGTAGCCTTATCTTTGTTGGCCGATTTAGTGAATGGATAAGCAGCACATACTTGATGAAATCCGTCGTACTGCTCGTGCGAATAATGGAGCAGCCCTCGGTTGGCGACGTTTCGAGACCGAGACTGGAATCAGGTATTCGGCTTGGTATGGCAGGTTTTGGACAAAATGGGGCGACGCGGTTCGCGAAGCAGGACTACAGGCCAATCGAATGGTCAGCGCGTACGACGATGATTTCCTGCTCGAGAAACTAGTTTCGTTAACGCGCCAGCTCGGCCGCATTCCCGTCCAAGGGGATCTACTAATTGCGGCAAGAAAGGATCCGACTTTTCCATCCGAAAAATCGTTTCGCCGTTTTGGCTCGAAGCCACGACGAATCGCTCGCGTGATTGCCTACTGCGAAGTCAATCCCGGCCGCGATGATGTCGCGGCGCTTTGGCGACAGATCCCTGCGCAACGGGAAGAAGTTCAAGAAGTGACGCGTTTACAAGAGATCGTTGGATTCGTGTATCTGACAAAGTCGGGGCGTTTCTATAAAATCGGCAAGACAAACGCTGCCGGTAGGCGGGAGCGAGAGCTCGCAATTCAGCTTCCGGAAAAAACTTCGACAGTTCACGTCATTAAAACGGACGACCCGAGTGGAATTGAAGCGTATTGGCACAATCGATTTGCTGCGAAGCGACAACACGGAGAATGGTTCAGTCTCGGCTCAGATGACGTGCGCGCTTTCAAGCGCAGAAAATTTATGTGATTACCGATGAGCACGGCATATAGCCGAGTTACTTGTCCCATTTATCATGGCAGCTGAAGGAAGTTCTGGAAGCAGCGGCGACTCATTCGAGGAAGCGCGAAACACACTGCGTGACGCGATCGAACGCAACATCGATCGCGCAAGCCGAACGGCGGCGAATCTCGATAGGACTCTCATCTCGCTATCAGCTGGTGCTTTCGTTTTTTCAATGACATTCGTTTCGACGCTTGCACCCGCGAAGTTGTGGCTTCCGGTGCTATTTTTTGCTTGGGCATGCTTTGTCGCTGCGATGGTTCTCGTAATTCTCGCGATGCGTTCGGCACAAGCGGGCACTGAAAAAGCCATTCACAATGCGGCCGCTCACTTGAAACAGCTTGAGGCCAATCCAGACTTCGCGCGTGAAATTATTGATAAGTTGCGACTTCCGCAGCCGATCGTTCAGAAACAGATTACAAAAAACACGATTGTGGGGACTTTCAACAATTGGGCATTAATCGCCTTTATCATCGGCATCCTGGGGCTCGCAACATTCGCGGCTTACAACCTGTGGCAAACACCGCCGGCGAATCCGCCGAGCCAGCAACGCCCCTAAGCGCAACTAGACTTCTTTCGTCAGGTCATCACTTGCCGAAACGCGCTGACAAACGCTTCCATTTCGGATTTTTTGCCGATGGTCAGCCGCATGTGGTTCGGCAGCGCCGGGAATAAGCGGCCGACCTGAACGTTTTTTTCTTTCATCGCTTTAATGATCGGCACGACCGGGCGTTTGCAGTCGAACATGATGAAGTTGGCCTGCGACGGAATTAATTTGTAGCCCATTTTGTCGAGCTCGGACGTGGTGAAGCTTTTCGCTTCGCTGGTTAGCTTTCGGCCGTTGTTCACTTGATCGACATCGTCCAAGCTCGCGCTCGCCGCGACCAACGCCATGATGTTGACGCTGTCCCACATTTGAAACGGATGCATCCTCTTAATTGTTTCCGGTTGCGCGACGCAATAACCGCAGCGGAGTCCCGCCATCCCGTAAATCTTTGAGAACGTCCGCGCGATAATCAGGTTGGGATGATCTTTGATCAGCGGGATCACGCTCTCGTAATCGGGACCGTCGGCGTAATGAAAGTACGCTTCGTCGACCAGAATCATTGTTCCGGGCGAAGTTTTCGTGATGAACTCGCGCAGATCGTTCTTTGGCGTGATGCTGGCGGTCGGATTGTTCGGATTGCAAACGTAAACCAAACCCTTCCCATTCGCTGCCGCTCCCATCTTTGGGAGATCGTGCGCAAAGCTGCTCGTTAACGGAACTTTCACGACGGCGGCGCCGTTCGCTTTCGAGTATTCGAGGATCGCTTCAAATGTCGGATCGGCCGCGATGAGTTTGCCCTGGGTCGGACCGGTGAACGTCTCGGCGCACAGTTTCAAAATCTCGCTCGAACCATCGCCGATCGCGATTTGCTCGCGATTGACGCCATTGATCTTCGCGATCTTCTCGATCAGGACGTCGTTTGCTTCATCGGGATAACGACAGCAGACATCGACTGCATTCTTCATCGCAGCGTGCGCCTGTGATGAGGGTCCGTACGGATTTTCGTTCGCGCTCAAACGGACAATGCCGGTGGATGTCGTTGGCTGCTCGGCAGCGATTGTAAACTGCGGCCGAACAATCGCAGCCGCGGCGCCGACGCCTAACAGATGAGCAAATTTACGCCGAGAGATTGAATGGGTATTCATAAGGAGCTCCTCCTGTTTGATTTTGACCCCGATTGTGCGGGAACGCGAGATCGAATTTCTTCTGTAGCGGCGCTCTATGAGCGCCGCATTAATTCGTCCGACGGTCATAGACCGCCGCTACAGACCGCTTACACTTTCGCCAATGCTCGGCTTCCTGAAAGATCGACATCGGAAACGGTTGAAGGCGCGACCGTTTCCAAACGAGTGGCTCAAGCTGATCAAAAAGAATGTCGCGTTCTTCACGCGCTTGTCGGCGAATGACCAGGCCGAGCTGCTCGATCACGCTCAGGTTCTTCTGGCGGAAAAAAACTTCGAAGGCTGCGCCGGACAGGAGATCACGGACGAGATCCGGGTGACGATCGCAGCGCAGGCGTGTCTCATGTTGCTGCATCGCAAGACCGATTACTTCCCGCGTCTGCTCACCATTCTCGTTTATCCGTCGACCTATCTGGCAGACGATCAACGCAATGTTGAAGGTCCGGTCTGGGAGGAAGGAAAAATGTTTCGCCTAGGCGAGACTGCTCGCACGATGGGATCAATGGTGCTCGCGTGGGACGCGGTGAAATGGGGCGCGGCTGATCCATCGGACGGGAAGAATGTTGTCCTCCACGAATTCGCGCACCAGCTCGACTACGAAAATTTCGCGGCCGACGGCACACCGGCGCTGGCGACGCGCAAACAGCAGCTTGCCTGGCGCGAAGTTATGAGAACTGAATTCGCGTCGTTGCGGGCGGCTGAAGAAACAGGAATTCCGACATTGCTCGACACTTACGGCGCGACCAACGCTGCCGAATTCTTCGCGGTCTCGACCGAAGCATTCTTTGAGCGGCCAGTGATGCTTCGCGCTCAACACCCGAGACTGTACTCAGAGCTGGAGCGATATTTTCGGCAGGATCCGGTCGAATTTTCTACCGAACGTGTAAAGGGAGGTTGAGTTTCAGATCGTTAAATCTTTGAACAAGGTAGCGCGGATCAGTGTCTTACGTTCCACATATGACCAAATTCATTGCGTTGGTAGTGGCGGGAATGTTTGCAGCGGGCACGCTGTTCGCGGGAGAACACGGCGACTGCACCAAGAAAGTCGGAAATGCATCCAAGCCGGCATGCACGGTTTCGCTCACCAGTCTCAATCTGACGGCTGATCAAAAGACGAAGATGGACGCGGCGATGGCCGAGCACATGAAAGCAGGCTGCTCGGAAGCGACCGAGGCGAAGTACATGAAGGAAGCGGAAGGCATCCTGACGAAGGAGCAATTCGCCAAGTTCAAAACCGAATGCAGCGCCAAGCACGACAAGGCCAAGACAGAGACTTAAAAAATTGTAGCCGCTTCGCTCTGCGAAGCAGCTCGTCGCCCAGAGGGCGACGGCTACAGGAATTCAAAAACGCGCCCGCAATTCGGGCGCGTTTTTCCTTGTACCGTTTGTCATGTCGAGCCTGGTCGAAATCTAGAAACCGGAGTTGTTGATAATCGTGCCGTCGCGAATCAAAACGCTGCGCGTTTTCACGCCTGCTCGATCGGGCGTGTTGAAGATCACGAGATAACCGGAAAGATGCCGGCCGTTTCCCGCGGGAATGTCCGAAGGTTTGGGATCGCCTTGCCAATCGATGTGTGACGCATCGAGCGCGTTCGCTTTCATCCAAGCGGTGACAATTTCTTTGTAGTTCGCCGGATATTTGCCGAACTGCGAGGCCGCAGTGGCGGTTGCCATTAGCGCGGCTGTTGGTGCAGTGCTCGGCTCCGCCTTGTTCGGTGTTGATTGGGTCGACTCCAAAACGATCGGTGCCGTTGCCGCGACGGTAGATGTCGATGTTAGCGTTTGTTGAAGAAGATCGGCGAGACGCCAGCCCGCCTTGTGCAACTCCTCGCGAACAATTTTTGCCGACCAATCGGCATATCCGATGTGGTCGGGCGCATTTTTTTCACGCGCGTCGCCAGCCATGACCTTGCGGTCCTGATCGAGAGTCTCGTGGATATTGATGAATTGGAGTCGCTCGTGAGCTTCGCGTGCGAGCGGCAGAATGTCGTCGGCCCAAACTTCTCCGTAAGTTTTTAGTGCGACACCTCCAGGAGCTTTCCAGTTTTTGGGTTGTTCTTTCACGAAACGATCGATCAGCTTCCGTTTGGCCTGTTCGATTTTTTGGTAACGTTCTTCTTTCGAGAGCGTTGGCGAAAGCGGCGGCAGGTTCGCCATCACGGCGTCGTGATCCCAAAAGCCGTGCAATTTTAATCCGCGATGCGCCATTTCCTCCCGCGTGCCGTGAATCAGTCGCAACATCAGCGTGTTCCCGCCTTCGTCTTCCACGCCCGGCTGATTTTTGTCCGGATCGACTGCTTCCCCTGCGTGATTGAAATACTCCGCGCCGACGTGAAGCGGTTGATGAATATCGCCGACATAATGCGCGAGCAAGATCACCGCGATCGGCTTGGTGATTTTGCGCGGATTATTTTCCGGGATTTCGCCACGCAAAACATCCACGCAATAGGAAATCATGTGGACGACGTCCCATCGAGTGCGTCCAGTTTTTCCATCGGAATATTTTTCGACGTTAAGAACCGGCACATCGGTGTAATGAAACCAATGATGTGATGGCGTCGGCGACATCGGATCCTGCGTCGGCGGATTCGCCCGCCAAAAGTCGCGCAGTTGATTGTCGATCTTCGGGTGCTCCGGATAATGCGGGAACGTGTTTGGATCGTCGACGCCGTTCTTGTCCCAGGCTTTGATTTCGTCGGCGATGGTTGATGCGCGCTCGAGCGTAATGCCGTCGATCAACGTGTTAATCTTCTCCTGCGCCGGTGTGTTTGCGACTAGCTTGTCCGCGATGCCGCCGACGATTTCGTGACCGGTCGGTCCGTAGGCGAGAAGCGTTGCACGAATCGTGGCGACGCCAATTGCAATTAGAACTCCGCGGCGCATTGCGCTCATGACACTGGCGCTCTGGTCAGAATTTCACCGAGTTATCCAGCAAATGATATTGCCAGCAAAACAATCCAAACGCGATCCCGCCGATCGCGAGCAGGATTGCATGAGTCCGAAACCAAAACCCGTGCCCCGGAAGTCGGGCAAAGCGAATGGCAGCGATCACTAAAAGAACGAGCCCCGCCATCAACGCCCACCCAAAGATGTGCAAAGCGCGCAACCAGGGATCGATGGCGTCGCCGAGGATTACGATATGTTCCACTCCGCGGCTGAATGCAATCGCTGGCGCCAGAATAAAGATCAGTTCGCAAAGGCAGATCACGCGCGAGAGAAAATACAAAACGCGGTCACTTTTCGCAGTGAACAAGGGGCGCTGATATCGCTTGCGAACAACGACCGCGACCGGCCAGAGCAACACGGTCAAAAGCGCGAGCGCCAGATTTCCACCAACGATCGGATTAATCAAACGCTTGTTCGCGTACCACGGAACGCGCTGGCCTTCGTAGATCGCAGGGAAGGGGAGCATTTCGCGGACGGAGCCGGACGCGTCGCGACGGAATGCGATTTTGTCCGGCCCATCGATCTCGCTGTAAACAAGTGGAGCGATCTCGCGCCATTTCTTCAACGCGCCGCGCTGATTTTTCATTCCTTCGATGGTCAGAACGCCATCCTGGTCGCTGCTCACGCTGAATTGACCGAGCAACGCCAATAACCTTAGGAGCGTTGTTTCTCCACGGCGCGTTACGTCGTAGACGCCGCTGACCGCGCGCCCGTCCGTTCTCGCCGTGTTCGCATCGACATCGACCTTCGGTTCCCCCGGACTTGGGAAATAACGATTCGCAAAAGCGCGCATCACTTCGCCGCGTCCGCCACCGATGCTTTTGCCGGCGCTGTTGTAGGAAATGAAATAGCCAAGGTGCGCCTCCGGAACGAGGACCATGTCGCTGTGAAAATAAATGGTGTCGCCGCCGTGACCGACGATGCGTTGGCCGTTCATCGAATATTCCATGAAGGTGACGCCCAATCCGTTCAACATTGGATGAAGCTCAAACTGCCGGGTTTGCATTTGCCGCACCGTTTCCGGTTTCAGGATCGCCACGCCGTCAACGGTTCCGTCTTGTAGAAACGCGAGCATGAAACGCGTCATGTCCGCGGCCGTGGTGGTGAGTGCACCGGCGGGCGACGCTTGCACGAATTCAAAATCGCGCGGTTTCTTGGCGGCGGTGAGATAAGCTTGCGATATCTGCGGGGCGAGCGCTGGAGGCAACGGCTGATCGAATGTCGAGTTGGTCATCCGCAGCGGCTTGAAAATGTGATTGTCGATGTAATGCTCGAATTTCTCGCCGCTGACACGCTCGACGATGTATCCGGCGACGGTGAATCCGTAATTGGAATACGAGACGACTTTGCCCGGCGCGAAAATGCGCTGGGGTATTTGACTGACGAGATATGTGCGGAGCGGCTTCATGTCGCTCTCGTGCGCCACGAATAAATTCTTCAGCGTTTCCTCGAATCCCGCCGTGTGCGTGAGCAATCGTCGAAGCGTGACCGGCTCCGGATAAGTTTTTGGAATCGCGAAATCCAGGTACTCGTTTATGTCGCGGTCGAGATCGAGCTTGCCTTGCTCGACCAATTGCATCACCGCCGTCGCAGTAAACAATTTCGAGATCGAGCCGGGGCGAAACAATGTTTGATCGGCCAGCACCGGTTTCTTGGCGGTGAAATCAGCGTAACCATAACCTTTTGCGAAAAGCACCTGACCGTCTTTAACAACCGAGACCACGGTGCCGGCGATGTCTCGGTTTTGCAGTTGCGACGGAATCAGCGCGTCCAGAAAAGTTTCGAAGTCCTGCCTCGTCAATGCCGGCGCAGGACTTGGCTGCGGCGCGACCGCTGGAACTTTCGCCGGCGGCGGAGAAGGTAATGATATCAGCGGTGACGGCGCCGGACCTTGCGCGTCCGCACTCACTCTGAGCGCGATGATTAGCGCCGCGATCGCGTAGCGCCGGCAGGTTAGCTTTTGCATAAAACGGCGAGTCTGCCGTTGGCGTCAGCCGGTGACAAGGCTGCCGTTACGCGGTCTTATCGCCAGTCAAACGCGATCGAATGGTTTCGATCCGCTTTTGCAGCTTTTCGAAGTGCGAGCCCGACCAGTAAACCTGCCCGCAACCGCAGCAGCGCCGGAATTGCTCATAATATATCCTGGTCAGCGGCTCGAGCTGATTGATCACGCTCTCTTTGTCAGCAGGCTTCAGCGGAGCGTTGCAGCGGAGGCAACGAGTAAATGGAGCCCGAGCGGAGCCGAGATCGAATCGGCGCAGGACTTCGAGGGTTTGTTCAAGCGGATCCTGCGAACGGAGATAATAGCCGTGCCGAACAATCGCGTGCATCAACAAGCGCCGGTCGCGGGTGAGAAGGGCGCGGTTTTCATCCCTCGAGATGCTCACTAATTGTCGATCCTCGGCCGCGGGATCGTAGACGACGTCGACGCCAAGCAGGCGCAGATCCCGGACAAGCTTCCCCAAATGCCCGTCGGCAACAAACTTTGCGATATCGCGCACTTGCAGCCGATTTTCTGCGAAAGAAGTAACTCTTCCTGACTCGACTGGATAAACATCAATCGCCGACTCGCCGCCAATAACGAAGGCAAAATCCACCGGCCCGCCGTTGACGAGAATCAAATCGACTTCGGTGTGCGGGACGCCGCAGGCTTCGATCACGTCTTTGACCGATGTTTTCTCGGACAATTGGCGCTCGACCGTGGAAACTTTCGAGCCCAGAAAGAACGGCAGGTCGCCGTGAAACGTCAGCCGAATCGGGAACGGACTCATTTGCTCACTCGCGCGATCGAGTAAGCGTACTCAAAAGTGGTCCCCCGCGGACGGGCCATGAATTTTCCTGGCCCGAGCGGTTCGTCTTCGCCGTAATAACAATCAATCTGCCAGCGTCGGAGGCCGCCGCCGGTATCGACAATTTTCCAGCGCGTGCTTCCGAAAACGCGCTGCACTTCCGGCGCGGGAGTTTCGAGAACCAACCCGCGCCGGAGAGGTCCTGATAATTTGGCAGCTGCGGAGAATTTTGGAATGAGCGTGCCGCCGCCGCCACTGGGCGGGCCGGCAAAACTGTACGAGCCACCGTCGTTGTAGCGAATGTAATTGCGTCCGTTCACCGGCGTGGCGATTCGACCGTAGCCTTCCTTTTTCACCGAGCGCAAAAAATCGCGCGGATAAGTTCGGCCGTGCAATCCGGGCTTCGTCACCCGAGTCGCGTCGAAGCCGCGCGAGAAAGTGAAACCGGATTCCTTCGGCGTGTAGTAAAGTGTGCAGACAATGAAGTATTCACCGGCGTGGCCGCCAGGCCGTCGCGCCAGTTTTTCATTTTCGTAAGCGAGACGTTGCACAACTTCCGGCCACGGAATGTCGGCGCGCACTCCCGGCAAGATCGACATCGAACCTGTGGCGATGGCGAGGATGATTACTCGCCAAAGAAATCTTCGGCCGGTCCGCCCAGCAAAATCTGGATCGGCAGCTTCTCGAGTTCGTATTCGTAAGGTGGTTGCTTCCACGCGAATGCCTCCGGGCATAACTTTCGGATACAGCGGATGATTTCAACGCCAGTTTGAAATGAACGAAAGCTATTTCGATCGAGCACGTGAATCTGCGCACCGCCGCAGACCTCACCTGCGAATTTGTTGAATGTCGGCTGAAAATAATTTTCCCGAAAGAACACACCCGGCAATTTCAGATCGTTTAATTCGTGACAAACCTTTTCGGCGTCGATGAAAGGCGCGCCGAAAATCTGGAACGGCCGCGTGGTGCCGCGACCTTCGGAAATGTTCGTTCCTTCAAGGAGACACATGCCCGGATAAACTGTCGCGGTGTCGAGGGTCGGCATGTTCGGCGACGGCATCACCCATGGCAGTCCGGTTTGGTCGAACCACATCGCGCGCTCCCAATTTTTCATCGGCAAGATCGACAATCGACATTTCGGAAGCGCTTCGTCGCGAAATTGAGTGGCGAGTTCGCCGATCGTTTTGCGATGTCGGACTGGAATCGGATGCATGCCGACGAACGATTCATAACCTTTCTCGATCGGCGGTCCTTCAACCGTCACGCCGTTGATCGGATTCGGCCGATCGAGAACGACAACGTGCGCACCGCGTTTCTCGCACGCGCGCATGCAGAGATAGAGCGTCCAAATGAAAGTGTAATAACGCGAACCGACATCCTGAAGATCGACCAGCAGAACATCGACATCTTCAAGCATTTCTGGAGTCGGTTCGCGATGCTCGCCATACAAACTGTAAACCGGAATGTGCAGCCGCGGGTGCTCGTAACTTTTCCATTCGATCATGTTGTCCTGGGTTTGACCGAGGAATCCGTGCTGCGGACCGAAGAAGGCGCGGATCTGAAATAAATCTTCGTTCAGACGCTCAAGAATTCGCGACGCGTGTTCGAGCTTCGAGGAAACCGAGGCCGGATGCAGCAGCGCGCCAACGCGCACGCCGCGAAGTTCCTTCGGCCAGAGTTCGGCGAGATGATCGATTGGAAGTTCGACGGGCATGCGGGTAACTGGTTCGAAAGCGTTGTAGCGGCGTTTGTCTCAAACGCCGAACTAAAAATAAGCGCTCGCCGTGGCGAGCGCCTCTACAACTTTCGGCGTTGCAAAATCACTATTAGAACGATCGCAGCCGCTGTCACGGCCGCGCAGATTTCGGCAAACCATTCGCCATGCCGTGTGTAAAAGGTCAGATGTCGACCCATTCGACTGTCGCTCAGGGCAGGTTCTTGCGGGACGCTGATTTCACCGGTGAGCACGCCTTCGGTAAAAGTGTTGCCGGTATCATCCTGCAGAATCTGAGTGACCCGGCCGAATTCATTCACAAAACAAGTCACGCCCGTGTTCGCCGCGCGGATCATTGGTCGCCGATTTTCGACGCAGCGGAAGATCGCGTTCGCGAGATGTTGCCGAGATCCGGGCGAATGCAAAAACCAGCCGTCGTTTGTTACATCGACGAGGAGATTTGCGCCGTTGACGACGAATCGTCTCACCAGATCGCCGACGGTATCTTCGAAACAAATCAGCGGCGCGACACGAACGTCTCCGTTCGTCAGGCTAAACACGGTGTGTTCGGTGCCGGCGGCAAAATCGCCTGGCACCCACGTGCTCGCGATGGCGGCGAAAAGCGGAAACGAGTGTCGCAGCGGAATGTATTCGCCAAATGGAACGAGGTGGACCTTGCGATAAATCTGCACCCGCTGACCGCCATTCGACGCGAGAAGCGCGGCGTTGTAATCATGGCCGTCTTCGACGTCGAGCGTGCCGAGCATCAAATCGGTTTTCGTCGCCGCTGAAAAATCGCTGACGAAACGATAGCTCTCGGTGTTCTGATCGCGCACCGGCTCGGGCATCGAACTTTCCGGCCAGACCAACAAATCTGGCGGCGGCTTTGCGGCCAGCGCAATTTCACTCAATCGCCGGAAGCGTTCGAAAACTTCGCCGGTAAATTGCGGATCGAATTTTTGCAGCTGTGGAACACTTGCCTGGACGGCGGCAACGCGAAGTGGTTTTGCCGGCGAAGGACTCTGCCCTCGGCGCCAACCAAATAGTGGCAACGCAAGTATGCCAATCATCACCAGAATAAGATCGAAATGCGGATTCATCCGATTCGTTTTTACTTCCGCAACAAGCCGCAGCGGCGTCGTGACCGCGATGATGTTCGCGAACGCGATCGCAAAGGACAATCCGACTATCCCGGTGAATTCGGCGATCTGAATCATCGGCCACTGCGCGTGGAGCGCCACGCCGAGGCCGTTCCAGCCGAATCCGCTGAAGAGCCAGCCGCGCGTCCATTCGTGCGTGACCCACGCCGATGCAGCGAGGAACGCCGCGAGCAAATTTCGCCAGGAAGCGATGTAAGCCGGCGGTCTAATTAATCCGATGAACCAAGCCCAAAATGCAAAGTGGAGTCCGAGATAGATCGACAATAGGAACGAGAGTCCGTGCAGAAAAAAGCTTCGATACAAATCGCCGAGCGCGCCGAGCCAGCTGAACGTGCAAGTGAAAAAAACAATTCCCGCGATGTAGCCGAGCAACAAGTTTCGCAACCAGCGCCGGCGTGAATTCTCGCCCGAAAACCAAATTGCCACGATGAGCGGCGTCAGCGCGATCCAGCAAAGCCAGCTCTGATTAAATGGCGGAAAACACAACGTGCCAAGCAACCCGCTCGCGACCGCGGCGAGCCAGGGCCAAAGCCTGAGCGCTTTTTTAATCACCGCGCAAATTCAACCGCGGCGGCGCCGACGCCCCTCGCGCTCGCGCCGCCGGCTGGGATTGAGCGCATCGCGCAGATCGCGCGCGTAAGAAGCGTTCACGTGGAACACGGCGCGCTCGACATCTTCGATCGTTCGCACATTCACTTTGTCGCAAAGAACGTAACCTTGCGAAATAAGTCCATTCACTTCGTCCAGAAACTCGGCCTGCTCCATCTCGCCGATGCGCTCAATAAGGAGCTTGCCATAAACCGGCGCGCCGGAGAGCCCCATCGTTTTCAGGAGTGTGATTTCGCCTCCGCTTAGTTTGATTTCGCGACGCATGCTGTGTTTTTAAACGAATCCCTCGCTGAACAGCAGCTTATCATTTCAGTCGCGCCTGCGCATCCTTTTCGATAAATGCCCAGACTCTTTCAAGCCGCTCGCTTACTTCCCGTTTAATTTTGCCCAGCTCCTCTTCGGTGAATTTTCCTTTCTCCGGCCGCCGCTGCGCGAAGATGTAGTACTTGATCTTCGGCTCGGTCCCGGAACCGCGCACCGCGATCCGAGTTTTGTCCTCTAACTCGAAGATCGACATCTTCTGTTTCGGAATTACGTCGCCTTCCACGTCGCGGATGGTTTGCTTTTCGAAATCGGTGATGCCAACCACTTTCGAGCCGGCAATCTCTGTTGGCGGTTTGTTCGCGTAGGACTCGAGGAGGCGCGCGATTTTGTCCGCGCCTTCGGCGCCTTCGAAATAGATTGAGGCGTTCTTCTCTTCGAAATAACCAAGACCGGCAAAAGCTTCATCGAGCAATTGATCGACTGTCCGGCCACGGGACTTCGCGTAGGCGGCCATTTCGCAAAACATGATCGCGCCGGCGTTGCCATCTTTGTCGCGAACAAAATCCGCTCCGCTATAGCCGTAACTTTCTTCACTGCCGAAAACGTAGAATGAAGAATACTTCAACCGCGCGGCTCGCGTCTCTTCCTCCGACATCCGCCGATATTTTTCGCGAATCTCTTCCGGCAACGCGCGCTCGTATTTCTCGAGCTTTGCGCCGAAATATTTGAAGCCGGTCAATGTTTCGACGCAGCGAACACCGAAATGCTCTGCAATGACTTTCTGCAAATCGGTGGTGACGAAAGTTTTGATCACGACCGCGCGCGAGGCGTTTTCCTGGTTGAGAACCCCAAGCTCGAAAAACTTTTTGAGTCGATAGTAGGCGAGCAAGGAACCAATCTGGTTACCGCTGATTAATTTCATTTCGCCGTTCGGGTCGCGCACGGCCACGCCTAATCGGTCGGAATCAGGATCAGTCGCGATGACAACGTCGGCTTTCGTTTTCCGCGCGAGCGCGATTCCGAGCGTGAGCGCTTCGGCATTTTCCGGGTTGGGAGATTTCACCGTCGAGAACCGCGGATCGAATTTTTCCTGTTCCGGAACGATTTCGAAATTGAAGCCGAGCTGTTTCAACATCGGTCCAAGCGTGACCGCTCCAGTCCCGTGCAATGGGGTGAAAACAATTCTTAACGACTTCGCGTCGCACAGCACGCTTCGATCGACCACGATCGTTTCGAGCCGTTTCATGTACGCTTCATCGACATCGTGGCCGAGCGTCGTGACCTTTCCTTGTCGATCTTTCGGGAGCGGTTCGTAACTCTCGCTGGTGATCGCGTTTACTTTCTCAATGATTCCGTTGGCGTGCGGTTCGATCACTTGCGCGCCGTCTTCGAAATAAACTTTGTAGCCGTTATCGTGCGGCGGATTATGACTGGCGGTAATCACAATTCCGGCAGTCGCATTCAAGTGACGAACCGCAAAAGACAATTCCGGCGTTGAGCGCGGGCCGTCGAAAACGTAAGCGTCACATCCGTTTTCCGCGGCGACTTTCGCCGCCAACTGGGTGAATTCGTTGGAGAAAAATCGCGTGTCGTGCGCGACCACAAGTTTGGGGCGCGACTCGATTTTGTTTTTCGCGTGCCAATCTTTCATGTAGGCAGCGAGTCCCTGGGTGGCGCGATTCACATTCGCGAAATTCATCGCGTTGGTGCCGACGCAGGGAAACTGCGGGCGTTCGCCAAGCGAAGCGTCACCGTGCTCGGCTTTGGTCACGATTTTTCCGATCGTGCGCCCGCGGAGTCCGCCGGTCCCGAACTCGAGAGTCTTGTAAAAGCGATCGTTCAGCTCATCGCAATTTCCGCCGGCGACGAGTTCATCGACGACGCGCGCGTAAAGGTCTGAGGGCGCGCCTGTGAGCAGATCGCGAATGTTTTTCGCCGCCGATGGGAGCAAATCTTTGCACGAACCAGCGCGGTCGATCTTTGTTGCGATCTCGTTATCTGCGGGCATGCGCACCGAATTTCGATTGCGGGAGGCGGGTTTCAAGGCTTAATCCATTGCGCCCACAACGCGATGAACATTCACGAATACCAGGCGAAAGAGTTGCTGGAGAAATTCGGCGTAGCGACGACACGCGGAAAGGTTGCGTCCACGCCGGATGAAGCCGAATCGATCGCGCGCGAGCTTGGAAAGATCGACATCGTCGTAAAAGCGCAAATCCACGCCGGCGGGCGCGGGAAGGGGACGTTCAAAAACGGATTCAAAGGCGGCGTCCACGTCGTGAAATCGCCGAACGAAGCGCGCGACGTTGCGGAGAAAATGCTCGGCCAAACGTTGGTCACCCATCAAACCGGGCCGGCCGGTCGCGTGGTACACAAAGTTCTGATTGCAGAAGCGGCCCAGATCGCGCGCGAAATCTATTTTGCCATCGTGCGCGATCGTCCGATTGCGGCACCATTGGTGGTGGCAAGCACGGAAGGCGGCGTTGAGATCGAAACAGTTGCCGCGAAATCGCCGGAGAAAATTCTGCGCGAACCGATCGATCCACTCGCCGGCTTGCAACTGTTTCAAACTCGGAAGCTTGCGAAACAACTTGGATTCGAACAATCGCAAACGAAAGCCGCGAGCAAATTGTTCGATGGACTTTATCGGACGTTCATCGGCTGCGATTGCTCCATGGTCGAAATCAATCCGCTGGTCGTTACGAAGAACAACGACGTGCTCGCGCTCGATGCGAAGTTGGATTTCGATGACAACGCTCTTTATCGACATCCGGAGATCGCGGCGATGCGCGACATCGCCGAAGAAGATCCGCGCGAAGTCGAAGCGTCGAAGCATGGACTGAATTACATCGGTCTCGAGGGAAACATCGCCTGTCTCGTCAACGGCGCCGGACTGGCGATGGCGACGATGGACATCATTAAGTTTTACGGCGGCAGCCCGGCGAACTTTCTCGATGTCGGCGGCGGCGCGACCGAAGAGCAAGTGACGGAAGCGTTCAAGATTCTGATCGCCGACAAAAATGTGAAAGCGATTCTAGTGAACATCTTCGGCGGGATCATGAGAGTCGACGTCGTTGCGCAGGGAATCATCAACGCGGCCAAAAAGGTGAAGCTCTCAGTTCCGGTGGTTGTCAGATTGGAAGGAACAAATGTCGACAAAGGAAAACAGCTGCTCAAGAAAAGCGGCGTCGAACTGATCGCCGCCGACGATCTCGGCGACGCTGCTCAAAAAGCAGTCAAAGCTGCGAAGCAAAAATGAAAATCAAAAATATCGCATTTGTTGGAATTCCAGTGACGGACATCAACCGCGCGCGCGAATTCTACGAAGGCGTGCTCGGCTTAAAACTCACCGAGGAAATGGGGAAGGGACATTGGATCGAATATGCGATCGGTAGCGGCACGCTCGCGAATTTTCCGGATCAATGGAAGCCGGCGGAGGAAGGAACCAGCGTCGCGTTGGAAATGGAAAATTTCGAGGAAGCGATCAAACGCTTGAAAGATCGACATGTTCCGTTCGATGCCGAACCGTTTGAAAGTCCGTGTTGCCACATGGCCGTAATAAAAGATCCCGACGGCAATAAAATCATCATCCACAAACTCAAACCAGAAAACGAGAAAGAGCCCTGCCCATGATCACAAACGAAGTCGCATTCATCGCCATCGCCGTTTCCGACAAGGAACGCGCGCGAAAATTTTATCAGGAAACACTGGAGCTAAAGCCCACGACCACGGCGATGGAAGGCGCATGGGTCGAATACGATCTCGGGCCGGTGACGATCGGCGTCGGTTGTCATCCCGCCTGGAAACCGTCGCGCGATGGAACCACGGTGGCGTTCGAAGTCGCGAACATCGACGAGGCAATCAAGAAACTGAAAGAGCGTGGCGTCGCGTTCGATTTGGACAAAAACGAGACTCCGGTTTGCTGGATGGCGCAGTTCCGCGACCCGGATGGAAACAAATTGGTCGTCCATCAGAGAAAGAAAAAATGAATCAGAAAACCAGGAAGTCCGAGCCGGACTGGCAATTGATTCTTTTAATGGGTGCAGCGTCACGCTGCTTCCTGCTTTCCTAATTTTATGTCAGTTTTGGTTGATAAAAACACACGGCTGCTTGTTCAGGGAATCACTGGCAGCGCCGGCGCGTTTCATACCCGGCAATGCATCGAATACGGCACGAACGTTGTCGCTGGAGTGACGCCGGGAAAAGGCGGACAAAAGTTCGACGAGAAAATTCCGGTGTTCGACACGGTTTGGGAAGCCAAACAGAAAACGAATTGCAACGTCTCGATGATTTTCGTGCCGGCGGCGTTCGCGGCCGATTCAATTCTCGAAGCCGTTGACGCCGATCTCGATCTTGTCGTCTGCATCACCGAAGGCATTCCGGTGATGGACATGATGCGCGTGAAAGCAATGATGCGCGGCAAACGCACTCGGTTGATCGGCCCGAATTGTCCGGGAATCATCACGCCCGGCGCGTGCAAGATCGGCATCATGCCCGGTTACATTCATAAAGAGGGAAAGGTCGGCGTGATCTCGCGCTCGGGAACGCTCACTTACGAAGCGGTCTGGCAGTTGACGTCGCGCGGTTACGGCCAATCGACCTGCATCGGAATCGGCGGCGATCCGATCGGCGGCTTGTCGCATCTCGATGCCGTGAAACTTTTCAATGACGACAAAAACACCGACGCCATGATCTTGATCGGCGAGATCGGCGGCTCAGCCGAAGAAGAAGCTGCCGCGTGGATCAAAGCGAATTGCAAAAAACCGGTCGCGGCGTTCATCGCTGGCATGACCGCGCCGCCGGGACGACGAATGGGTCACGCCGGCGCGATCGTTTCCGGCGGCAAAGGTACCGCTGCCGGAAAAATCGAAGCATTGAAGGCGGCCGGCATCGCCGTCGCGGAAACTCCGGCGACAATTGCCGACACACTGATCGCGCGGATCAGAAAATAGATTCAAGTTCGCGCACTCGCGCAGCCTTAGGTCGGTGATCTCAAGGTCCTGAGAGTGCTTTTCGGATGTCGATCTTTGAGATGCATTCGTTGCTGTCTAAGTGAAGCTCGATCACGAACGCTGCGCCGCGCCCAACACGGCAAATGGATTGCAACTTCCGGCCAGTCGGATAATCGCTGTCTACGTTGAACTCCTGGCCGGCGTCTGTCAGAACTTTCTTTGCGTGTTCAAGGTTGTCGCCGACTTTCAGCTTTTGAGCAATAACGGTATCGAAAAGTGGGGTGGCACCCTCGAGCAAAAGCTCCTGCTCATGCAACGAGTGCCAGACGGCACGGTCGAAAAGGATGCCCGGAAGCACGAAATATGAAGTAATTGCCACGACGACTGCCGCAGCAATGCCAGTGAACAGGAACTTTCTTCGCCGAGTCATTCGCGCGCGTAAGACTTACTAGAATTAGACGAACATTCGTAAACGATCAATCGGTCGCGGGTTCGCGCGCGTCGAGACTTGGGCAGGGGAGGTGGGCGGCTTTCCAATCCATTGCCATTTGGATGCGGGCGCGGCCGCTCGGATGATCGAAGAAAATGAACTCTTCGAGTGGCGAAGGATCGAGTTTGCGATACGCGCCAAGTTTTAGCGCGACTTTGGCTTCGCCATCCGGCTCGCGCGAAGTGTTGATGCCGAATTGATCGGCTTCGCGCTCGGCCACGCGCACGATTGAGTTTAGAACCGGCGTCATCAGGAAAGTGAAGGTCACGAAGATCAACGTCAGCAAGGGAAGGCCGGCCGGATCGCTGATGCCGCGCACATCCCAGCGCTCGCCCCAGATCCGAAGGGCCCAATCGAAAAAGAATCGCGCGATCGCGAAACCAAAGAGCGCGACGATTCCGAAATAAACGGTGAGCTTGGCGCCGTGGTTGAGCACGTAATGTCCCATCTCGTGCGCCATGACCGCGCGAATCTCCGAAAGCGTGCATTGTTTGAGCAAATTGTCGTTTAGTGCGATCCGCGTCGTGCCGAGCAGACCGGCAACATTCGCGCTGATGCGTGTGGTTTGTCGCGAGGCATCGACTTCAAAGACTTGCTTAACCGGAATTTGGTTGGCCTGCGCCATCGCCAGGATCGGGTCGCGAATTGTTGAATCGGTGAGCGGTTTGTAAGTATTGAAGAGCGGTTCGACAAAAAGCGGCGCGATAAAATTGCCGATAAAGGAAAGCACGACTGCAACAAGCGTTCCCCAAATCCACCAACTGCGCGTCGCGCGTCGAAACACCGCGTATAAGATCGACAACGCGATCGTGCCGGCGATCAGCCCGACGATTAACCCGATCAATTGTTCGAGGAACCATGGCCCGAACGTTTGGGTGGCGAAGCCATATTGGTGCTCGCGAAGGAACTGCTGATAAAACGCGAGCGGAAAAGTCAGAACCGCGACGACGAGCATGTAACCGATTGCGTATATCGCCACTTGAAGCGTTCTGGAACCGGTCACCCTTTCCGCGAAATCGCGCAGCTGCGCGGAAATTGTGGAAGCGAGCAGAAAAATCGCGATCGCAGCGCCAACCAGAAAATTCCAAAGGAGCAGCCAGTAGCCGCCTTCGAAATAAGCATCTGCTTTTGCACGTTTGTCGGTGGGAACGGTGTTGAGCCACGCTTTGGTCGCTTCAACTGGATCGAAAGATTTAGCGGCGTCGATTGCCGGCGACGTTGATGTCGATGGTGAATTTTGTTGCGCTGGAACGGGACTCAGAAAGGTTACGCTGAATACCACCACGAACAGGACCAGTCGGAACATTCTTCATGGATAACAAACTCCGCCGCCGAATAAAAGATCGTAACAAGGGAGCGGGGCGATGTAACCGGCCATCCTGTCCGGCCGTCTCTTAATATAGTGATATAATGAGATCTCTGATTTTCTGGATCGCGGCAGTTGCCCTCGCTTCAAATGTGTTCCCAGCCGAGCCGGCGCCGACCAAGTGGACCGTTGACGGCGCTCAGCGCGAGGCGCTCGTTTTTCTTCCATCGAGATCTTCCAAGGCAAAACCGCCGGTGATCTTTGCCTTTCATGGTCACGGCGGAAACATGCAGTTCGCCGCGCGCGGAATGGCATTCCAAAATTTTTGGCCGGAAGCGATCGTCGTTTATCCACAAGGTTTGCCAACGGCCGGCATTATCATGGATCGAAAAGGGGAGCAACCAGGCTGGCAGCGCGAGCCGGGCCAGGAACATGATCGCGATTTGAAGTTCGTGGACGCGATCCTGACGACGCTGCGAGAAAAATATTCGGCGGACGAAGCGCGCGTTTACGCGACCGGCTTTTCCAACGGCGGATTGTTTACCTATCTACTTTTGTCGCAGCGACCGAATTTGTTCGCCGCGTTTGCGCCCGGCGGCGCGGTGTTGTTGCCGTCGGTGCCGCTGACAGAAGCGCGTCCCGTCTTTCACTACGGCGGAGAAAAGGACCGGCTGGCGCGGTTTACCAAACAACAGGCGACCATCGAGCAACTCCGCAAATTCAACGGTTGCGGGGGACCAGGTGAACCGTGCGGATCGAAGTGCACGTTATATCCTTCGGTGAAAGGCGCGCCGGTGGCGACATTCATCCATCCGTTCGGCCATGTTTATCCGCCACCAGTCACGCCGCTCATCATCAAATTTTTCCAGGAACATCTGCGGGCGCGCTAAGCCGGATTCGGCTGGACTAACAAGAGCGTCGGTGAAAAATTGCGGTCGATGAAAGGGCTTGCGTTTTGCGCTGCGATGTTGTTTTTGGTCGGTAATCTGTTCGGCCAGGGACAGCAACCCTCGCCGGCAGACCCTGCGCTGTATGGTCCGTATCCCGCCAACTACAAGGAAATCGTAATGAAATGGCTCAACGACCAACTCGTCGACGCGGGCAGCGCCCGGATCGAGTGGCAGGGCGATCCGAAGCCGGCCGATCTCGGCAAAAACGGCCAGCATCTTTACGGTTACGTTGTGCAGTTCAAAGTGAACGCGCGGAATCGATTTGGCGCCTACACCGGAATGCAACAACACGGCGCGCTGATTAAAAACGGTGAAGTGATCAAAGGTTTAGGATTAGGTTATTGATGAAAAAAATTAAACTCAGCTCTCGATCGAAATGGTCAGGCCAGGGCCTTGTCATTGTCATTATCTTATTGGCGGTGGTTGGCGCGGGCTTGTGGTATCTCTATTCAAACAAAGCGACGACAGACCGCGAGGCGCGCGTGTTCGCGCGGGAAGCGATCAAACGCATCACGGTCGATCACGATCTGAAATATTTCTCAGATCATCTTGGCCCGCAGGCGAAACTGGATAACCCGCCGTCCGCGCAACAAATGTTAATTCAGCGATTTGCCCAAATGGGTGTTCCGACGCAGCCGATCCAGATCGACGAGAACGTCACCTGGGAATCGTATTTCTTCGAGCCGAGAGGCTATTTTACGGCGCACCTGAATTATCCGGCGCAGCCATTCCTGCTGCAGATGGCGACTTCGCATCCGGTTAGTCGTTGGCAGATCGACAACGTCACCTTCACACCGCAAGTGCCCACGCGCTGAGTTGTAGCTGCCGATGTCCTCATCGGCAGACTGCCGCCAGGGACGGCGGCAGCTACATTGTCAGGAGCCGTTCCAGCGAATCGAGGCAAATCTGCGACCACGTTTCGAGCGAGTCGCGGCGCGTCATCAATTCATTTTTGTCGAGAAACGCGACATTCGTAATCATGGCTTCACGTTTCTCCACCTTCGGCTCGGCCAGTTTGAATATGTGAACAACGCCAAGATGAACCTGGCCGACTTCGGTGCTGTCATCATTTAAGAGCGCAACGATGAGATCTTCGAATTTTGTCTGAATCGCGATTTCTTCGCCAACCTCGCGTTCGACACCCACGCGGTAAGCGGCCTCATCCAACGCAAAAAGCGACTCGTCGCTTTCGTTCATGTGACCGCCGATTCCGATAGAGCCTTTGGCAACGAGGCGCTGTTCGCCCGCTTTTTTCCCGCGCACATAAAAAAGCACTCTGTCACCATGCGTGAGCAGAACGTAGGGAATGATTTGCTTGTGACTCGGATCTTTTTCCGCCTGGTCGCGTGGCAAAAAGAAATTGTTCCCGCGCGACAGGATCGCGTCCAAATACTTGCGCGGCTCGAAGTTTAGCCCTTGAAAACTGCCGAGCTGATCGAGCAGCGCGCGCCTGACGACCAGGACGTTTTCTTGCGGCGAATTCATTGGTCAGCGCTCAAAACGAATAGGTCACGCCGATTTGTGGCCCGATTAGATTCAAGCTTGGGTTCGGATCGGTTTGCCCGCCGTTCGACAGATGTTGGTAAAGCACGCCGGCATCGACCTTCCAACGTTCGTCGATTTCGTAGGACACGCCGATGCCGGTCAAAATGTTGAACGTAAAATCCTGGCCCTGCGACCCGCGCATGTCCGGGTGACTGTCGATCCAACCGAGACCGAGCCCGCCCGAAATATAGGGAACGAGCCGCCAGTAGGGCCGGACAAAATTGTAACGGCCGCCGAAATTGACGCCGAAATAGTGATTTTCGACGCCGCGAAAGATCGGCTCTGCCATCAGCGTGAGACAAAATTGATTGTAGCCGCGAGTCCAATTGTCGCTGTCATTCACACCCCAGCGAATTCGTCCCGAAATGAATTCGGTCCCGATCTCGTAACTGTTAGGGTTCTCGAAAACGCCGAGCAAGTAGCCTGATTGCGCGGCCACTTCGAATCGTGGTGGATTCAGCGTTTCGGTTGCGGCTCCTTCTGCGTCCGCAAACAGTGGCCGAACAAAAAGCGCCATTCCCAATATTCCAGCGCCAAAGAACTTCATGTCGCGCGAACGATAAAGACGCTGGGGAGATTTTCAATCGACGCGGAGAAGATCGAGCGACAACGTTTTAAAAAGTGGCGAAGCCGCGCGCTAGTCCGACCCTGGCGGACGGAAGCCGTACTCAGCTTGCAATTTTCCCCAAAGCCATTTTACGAATGGATGCTGCCTATCCGTCGTGACGGTCGCGATCGACTCCGCTTTGGCGACCTCGCTATTCAAACAATACAAATAAGTGAGCAGCAAAATATCGTCGCGATTCGCCGCATTGCGTGTTCGTTTGTCTTCCAACAGCCGAATCGCGCCGTGATAATCGCGACGGGCGAGCGCGGCTGCGATTAGATCTCGTAAAACTTCGGTCGGAGGCGGCTGCAGATCATCGGCAGCTTTCTCAACCAGAGCGATGCGAAACGAATTGGTCTCCAAAGTTTCCAAGACGGGCTCTCGCAAGCGCGAACCGCGGAGATGAATGTCCAGCTCCGCCAGCCAATTCGTTTCGCTGAGGCCGGCGCGATAACGCATTTCCCGAATGGCAAGGAACGGCTCGAGTTCAGGGGTCATTGTTTCCGGCAAAATTTCCTGAATCAATCGCGAGGATCGTAAACGTCGCGCGGCCGACGTTGCTTGCATGTAGCCGCCGGTAAATTCATGGATGGATTTGTCTTCGGCCGTAACGTCGCCAAGGCGTTTCGGATAGAAATCAGTCAGCGGTTTGGTTCCATTCGTGATGCGATCGATCTCGTCACCGTCCATCACGAATAGTGCAGCCAATTGTTCCGGAACTTCGATTCCAATCCGGGCCAGATCAGTGCGCGTGCTCGAGAAGCTCCACAATTTCCTGATCCGTTCAGGGTCGATCTGGTGCGGCGCGCCCTTGATTCCCATCATGATCCATTCCTCGTCGGAGCTGGACCAGATTACGCAATTCGGAAACGCGTCGTGAAATGCGTGCAGGATCGCTTTCGCTTCGTCCACATTGAGCTGGTAAACCGGCAGCCAGAAAGTCGCCATGCCGCCGTCTCGCAATCGATCGCTCATCAGCGAGAAAAATTGCTCGGTGTAAAGATTCACCGACCCGAGCACTTTTGGCGGCGGCGGTTCGCTGGTGATGATGTCGTAACGCTGCGGACTCGCTTGCAGAAAAAATCGGCCGTCCTGCACGATTGCGGTTACGCGCGGATCGCGCAGGGAATTCAAGTAACCAGCGCCGCGGTAATCGTCCGCCAGATCGAATGCTTCCTTTGAAATATCGACAATGTCGATGTGCTCAAGATCGACATCGTGCGTGAGCGCGTCCGCGGTCACGCCGCAACCAAAGGCGATGAGAAGCGCGCTCTGCGGTTGCGGATGCAACGCCAGCGGCAGGTAAGCGAACAAACGCATGTAACGTTGATTGGGCGGATTCGTTGCCGACATCGAAAATCCGTCCGTCATCAACCGGTAGTAATAAGGCAGGCCAAAGAGATCGCGCCGCAGCAGTTGCCATGTTCCAGTTGGGCCTTCGATTTTCTTAACGAGGTGCTGTTCTTCGGATTCGTACAACCGCCGGGCATTGGCGAAATGCATTTCGTCGCGATGAAATGGAAACAGCGCAACGCTCGCAACAAACAGAACGTACAGTCCAACCAGTGCCAATCCGGTTGGATGTTTCGGCGACCAGTTATCGGCCCGGCTGATCGTCAGGCAAAGAAGACCGTAACCGATGGCACAGATGATCAAGCTCGATTGAAAACCGAGCTTCGGGAGCAGCACGAATCCGGCGAGCATCGGACCGATGGCCGCGCCGGCCGTGTTAAACAACGTGGTGATACCAAGGCTGTTCATTCGGCTTGGTACATTTTCTTGCACGCGGGCCGCGATCGCCGGAAACAAAACGCCGGATAGAAATGCGACCGGAAACATCAGTGCGATAGAGAGCAGCGCGATCTGCGGCCACGATTCCAAATAAAAATTTTTCTCGCCTTCTCCAAGCTTTGGAACCGGGAAAAGGATGTAACAAAGCAGCGTCAAGATCGCGGCCGCGACCAGAAGAAGCGGAAGCGCCGATTGGCGCATTTTTTTCGAGAACGCGCCTGATACTGCTCCGCCCAGACCGATTCCGGCCAAGACGATCGCGAGCATGAGACTGAACGCCGTGGCTGAGGACGCGACATACAATCGAAGGAACCGGAACCAAACCACTTCCAGCGCCAGGAGAATGCAGCCGGCGCCGAAACTAATAACGAGCGGTCGCCAGGGGAGGCGATAGTCCAATCGCAACCAACGCGATTGGGCGGGCGAGTTTTCGGCGGCGGGTTCAATTCTTGTCAGGAACAAAGCGATTGCGGCGGCGACGCAATTCAAGAGACCTGCGGCCAGACTCGTTCCCCATAATCCAAAAGCTTTGATCAAGAAAAGTTCGCCGATCAAAGCGCCGGCCACTGCACCGAGTGTGTTGAAACCGTAGAGCAGACCCAGGGTTCGCCCGAAGTCGTCGTGAGAAAGAATGCGGTCTTCGAGCACGACCGGCAGCGTTAGTCCCATCGCGGTCGTTGGAATTAAAAGGAGCACGAATGAAAACAGAACGCGCAAGGCGAGAAGAATTGTTTGATGATTCCAGAGCGTTTGAAAAAGCGGGCGCAGCAGTTCGCCGACGATCGGCAAAGCGAAAACGATCGTGCAACCAAACAGCGCGACCGCAACTTCAAGCGCCGCGTAGAATTTAAGCGGACGGATCCGCAACTTCGACGATGCGGCAATGGCGGTCCCGAGCGCGAGTCCAGCCATGAAGCTGGAAAGAATCAGCGCGGCCGCCCAAATCGAATTACCAAACGCGAGCCCGCTCAGCCGCAGCCAGAGCGTTTCAAAGACCAGTGCGCTGATTCCGGAAAGAAAAAGAACAACAGATAGAATCAGCAGTCGCACGGCGGCGATAATACCGCGCACAAAGCTGATGTCATCCTGATCTCGCAGCCTGGCAAAGGCTTCTGGCATGCACTGATCGGCCCTCTGCCTGCCGTTTGGTTCGCAGTATTAGCCCCGGTATCGCGCCGCCTCTTTCGTCTCACCGAACTTTATTTCCGGTCGCCAACGGAATTTCTGCAAAAGCGGGTTTGCTTTGCCTTCGACTGCGTCGGCGGTGATTTCGCCCAAGACCGGCGCGAATTTAAATCCATGTCCGCAATCCCCGGTTGCGATGACCAAATTTGGGCGCTCCTGATCCGGCGCGATCCAAAAGTCTCCGTCGTTCGTGTCGCAATACATACAGACGCGCGTGTAAACGATCGGTGCCTCGGCCAGCGCGGGGATTGTCGATCTTAGAAATTCGCGCAAATCGTTCTCGTCTTCGCGTGAGACCACACGCTCGGGAGAATCCGGTGACATCTCGTGGCCGGGACCGTGGTTCGCGATTTTGACGACGCCCTGATTCAACGAAAAACCGTAATAGCCGGTTGTTGAAATATCCGCGCCGAAAAACGGAAAGCGTTCCGGGAGGAAAAGATCCGGATCCTCCGGCTTCAAATGAAAAACCGGATGCCCCGTCGCTCGGAAAAACTTTTTTGTGAATGGCAGCAGGTACGGCGTCCACGCGCCGGCCGCGATCACGACGGCGTCTCCGCTGAGTCGGTGTCGATCTTCCAGGACAATTCCTGTCACGCGATGGTCGCTTTCATCGAGCGCGGCGAACTTCGCCTGTTCGCGCAGTTCAACCCCAATCGATTTCGCGTGTTCGACGAGTGTCGCAACCACGCGATCGCTTTCGACATAACCCGCATCCGGATCAAAGAAGCCGTCCTGAAATCGATCTGAGGCAAACGCGGGAAAACGTTGAGGGAACGTTGCCGAATCGAATCGTTCGAATCGATGCCCCTGTTTTTTCAGGACTCGACAGCTCTCATATTCAAAGTCGCCCGGCTGCATCGGATGCTGGCAAACAAACAAAACGCCCGTCTCATGATAGAGCTCGACACCAAAGTCAGCGTTCCACTTTCGCCAAAGCGGAATGCAGCGATCGGCCAGGGCCGTGTAATCTTCGTCCGGTCCGTAAGCGGCGCGGACCGCCTTGCTGATATCAGTCGAAGCGGCGAGTGGATGGGGCAGGGGACCCGGATCGACAAGGACGACCTTGTGGCCGCGTTTTTTTAATTCAATCGCGGAAGTAACTCCGCTAATCCCCGCACCGACAACAATTACGGTCACGCCTTGAATTCGAAGATGATTTTGCCGCTGCGTTTGCTTTGAGCTGCGTGCGCCACAGCCGCTTTCGCATCGTCAATTGGGTAAGCCTTCTCGACTTTCGTCTTTAATAGACCGCGCTTGGCCATGTCGAACAGCGGTTTAAATGCTTCCATTCGTTCCTGCATGGTCGCGTCGTCGTACCATTTGTTGATCCAGATCCCGCGGAAGCGAAGGTCTTTGAAAATGAGAAATCCGGTTGGAATTTTTAGCGGCTGCAAACTCATCGCTCCGAACGAAACCAGCGTTCCTCCGAATGCGAGACAATTGGCCAGGCGCAGCGCGCTATCGCCGCCAACCGAATTCAACCCGAGACGGATCCCCGCGCTGCTCGTCGCATCTTTTACTTCGTCGCGCAATTTTTCGCCGTCGACGAGGACGACGTCGCCGCCTTCGCCGCGCAATTCATCGATCAGTTCTGCGCGCCGAACCACGTTGACTGTTTTGTAACCGAGCTCGCGTGCAATTTGAATGACCGCCCGCCCGGCAGCCGAGTTGCATGCGTTTTGGATCAACCAATCGCCGCGGGCAAGATCGACATAATCATGGAGCAAACGCCACGCTGTCATCGGATTGATTTTCAACATCGCCGCGTGCACGGGCTCGATCTCCGGCGGGACTGCCACGAGCTCGCTTGCTTTGACCGCCAGCGCTTCTCGCCAGGTCCCGATGTTGTGCGGCAAAATTACGAGCGCGCCTTTGGTGATGGTCGACACATTCGCGCCAACTTCAACGACGACACCCGCCCCTTCGAATCCCGGAATGGCCGGCACTTCGCGACGCCCGGGATATTTTCCTTCGATCGCGTTGATGTCAGCCGGATTAATCGGCGCGGCGCGCATTTCCACGACCGCTTCATCAGGAGCCGGTTTCGGCCAGGGCTGCGTTTGAATCTGCAAAACGTCCGCCGGATTTCCGTGCCTTTCGTAAACAATCGCCTTTATAGTTTTGCTCATTCGATGAATTCGGCGTCGCATCCTCAGCCTGCCGCGAGCAATCTGCAAACCGGCGCGCGCCTCGCGCTGATTGGGCTGGTGGTGAACATCGCCTTTGCCGTCATCAAAATAGCCGGCGGCGTTTTCGGGAATGCTTACGCTCTGATCGCGGACGGAATCGAATCGGCGCTGGATGTTGCCGGCTCGATCGTGATCTGGGGCGGGTTGCGCTTTGCCGCGCGGCCGCCGGACGCAACTCATCCTTACGGTCACGGCAAAGCCGAACCGCTGACCGCGATTTTTGTCGCGTGCAGTGTGTTCATCGCCGCCGTCGGGCTTGCGGTGGAAAGCGCGCGCACTTTGTTTTTGCCGCACTCCACGCCGGCCTCGTTCACGTTGCTGATTCTCCTGATGGTCGTGATCGTCAAAGAAACGCTCTTTCGTTACGTGATTCGTTTCGGTCGCTCGGTCGAAAGTATCGCGGTCGAAGCCGATGCCTGGCGTCATCGCGCCGATGTTCTAACGTCGATCGCGGCGTTTGTTGGAATTTCAATCGCGCTCATTGGCGGCGAAAAATGGCGGGGCGCCGATAATTGGGCCGCGATTTTCGTCTGTCTCGTGATCGCCAGTATGGGCGTGCGAATTTTGCGGCCCGCGCTCTACGAGATTCTCGATACCGCCCCGCGCGGTGCAATTGTCGATCGTGTCCGCGAATCGGCGGCGTCCGTTCCCGGCGTTGTCCAAATCGACAAGAGTTTTGTCCGCAAAATGGGTTTGAGTTTTTATGTCGATCTTCATGTGGAAGTCGATGGCAACATTTCTGTTCGCGAGGGCCATCACATCGCGCACGCGGTGAAACGCGCCATTCAAGAAAGCGATCCGCGTATCGCCGATGTCCTCGTCCACATCGAGCCGGCGAAGCTACTGTAGTCGCGTCGCTCTGCGACGCGTGGGCGCTTCCCATAGGGAAGCGGCTACAATGAACGCACAAGATCGACAATCGCGTCGGTTAAAGCAGCGCGAACGCGCGCAACTTGTCGGGCAAACCGAAACAATCGCCAGATCGATGCGGGATGTCTTAATAAATAGGCAGATAATCTGCCATGACTTGTCTGCTGCCGCTCGATATCGAACAAAACCGATGGCGGCATTGGAAACGGTTGACTCGCGGTGTCGCTGATGCCGCGAAGGGAGAGCAACGGAACGGCGTGGGCATTGCAGACTGCGACGATGGCGCCTGTTTCCATGTCGACCGCTGCCGCGCCCGCTCGGCGAGCGATTTCGTTTCGCTCCCCAACCGAATCGACAATCGATGTCGATGTAAAAAGTTTCACCAGCCGCGGCTGGCGGTCGCGCAAAATTCGCTCGGCATTGGCCAGCAGTGCTGCATCGGAAAAGTTCTGGGCCAAAATCAAATCGCCAACGTGCAATTCTTCGCGGACGGCGCCGGCAAAACCGGAGCTGATCACCAACCTCGGTCGCGCTTTGTGCAGAAGAAATTCAAGCCGCTGGTTTTTCGCTCCAACGCCGGTATGCAAAATTGTCACGTCGCGGTTCTCGATCTTTCCGGACAATAAATTGTCGGAACGCTCAACCGCGCGAACCCGCCGGATCAAATCGGAACTTTCCGACGGAAGCGCAAACGTGATCCCGATCATTGCGCGCTGACGATGCGCACTTGGAGAATCGCCTTTTCTCCGGCTTTTGGCTCGACCGGAGCGGCGGGGAGAGTTGCGCCGAGTTTCTTCATCGAATCGCGAAAGTGATTTAATCGCGCGGTTGGAACTTCGGCGAAAAGTAAAACGCCTTGCTGATCGGCGAGGCCTTTTGTTCCTGAGCCGCCGGCCTGCTTTGCTGCGGCGATCACTTTGTTCGCCAATTTATCTTGTTCCGCAACCGGCGCGGTAAATTTGATTTCGTCAACGTCGAAGCTCGGAGTCGGAAGCGCCACCGCCGCCGTCCTGGCCAGACTTTCTGTCAGTTCGCTCCGATTCCTTTCCGTGCTTGCTTGTGCGCGCTCTTTCTTCTTCATGAACGCGATCGCGTAAATCCCAAAAACCACATTGGCAAAAACGAGCACAGAAAAAGCGATGGCAATCCGGCGGCCGAGCACGGCGCCGCGTTCTTCGAGTGTTGGTTCTGCGACGCCAAGGACCTCGCGCGAGTCGCGCATTCCGGCGTGAATTTGACGAGCAAGGGTCAGCTCGCGGCGCAATTGCGGATCCGACATAAGTCGTTCTTCCAATTTCGCGCGCTCGTTAGGCGACAACTTGCCTTCGAGATAATCAAAAAGCTTGTCCGGATTCATTCGATCGTTGGACAAGCGTGGCGCGGCCCGCGTTCGCCTGCAAGTCATGTCCTCGTCGGGCGCCGATTTGCGCTTTGCCCTCGTGCGGTCGAGTTAATCCGCCGTGGGTCAGCATGGTCAGGCGAGTTTCCATCGGGGAAATTGGCGTCGCCGCGCGTTAATAGCGCTGGGGATTCTGGGTGGACTTTTTCTCATTTTCCATCGGCCGCTGTTGTTAGGCCTGGCACATCGCATCGCTTTGCACTATGCGGCCAAGGAAAATTTGAAACTCGAATTTCGGCTCGAGGGCAGCGTCTTCACCAACGTCATCATTAGAAATCTGCATGCCGTCGCCACCGGACCGAGTGATGTGGAATCGATCGATGTCGATCTTGCCCGAATAGACTACGGATTATTCACGTTGCTCCGGCACGGGATTTCGACCGCGATCAAGAATGCGGATGTGCATTCGGCGCGGGTTGTGATGAATCCGGCGAAGACGCCGTTGCGACCCCGCCCGCCGAATCCGAAAAAGAAGATCGAGTTGCCTGATATTTTCCCGGAACGCGTCCACATTTCCGACGCGACCATCATTGTTCGCAATCGTCCGCACGATTTTGTCGCTGAACATGTGGCGCTCGATCTAGACCCGCGCCGCGCCGGCGAAATCAAAGTCGAGAAGTTGCAACTCGTTGGCGGTCAGACCTGGCTGAAATTGTCTGCGCCCGCGACCTACACGAATCGAAACCTGATCGTGCGCGACATCGTTCTCGCGGACGAGGAGCGGTTTCGCTCCGTCAGTTTCGATGCGGCGCAAATCGCGGCGCGAAAGCTGGCGATCAATTTCGATTACGCCGTCGCTTCCGGAAATATTTCCGGCTCGGTCTTGTTGCACGAGGCGCAGGCTTCGCTCGACACCAACGTTCGCATTCGCGGCGCGAATGTTCCGATGGATGCGATCAACAAATTTACGGCCTTGCCCGAAGGCTGGATGCGCGGTCAGATGGAAAAGTTAGATGTCGATCTTAGCGGCCTGCTCAGTTCGCCGGCGACGTGGAATGGGAGTCTTGCCGCGGAATTGAGTAATTTTAAGCAAGAGTCGACGGCGTTCGATCGTGGAGTATTTCAAGTAACGGCGAAGAACGGGATCGCGACTTTGCAGTCGGCTGACATCACTCAGGCGCAAAATGAGTTTCATCTTCGCGGATCGACTGAACTTCCGCGCGATATTCACGATCTCGGGCGCGCGCCGGCAACGGTCGAACTGGCGGCAACGTTGCCGGATTTGGAGCAGGTGACAGCGTCGATGCCCCAAAAAATCAGCGGAGCGGCGGAAATCAATGGCAAGCTCAACATTAAGGACTCGATTGTGAATGGCGATCTCACGGTCACGGCGCCATCAATCAAGTTTCAAGATGGTCGCGGCGAGAACCTGAATGCCGCGATCAAACTGTCGAAGAAAATACTGCCCGCCGCGGCAGGCAAGCCGTGGTTCAGCGATCTTGTGTCGGAAACCACTCTCGCAATTTCGAACGTGCGGTTTCGTGATTACGTCGCGGATTCGGTGGAAGGATCGTTCCACGCGAAGAACGACATCGTCACGTTCGATCGTTTGATGGTTAAGCGGAAAGAAAACGAATTTGCGGCGAGCGGCGACTATCAGTTGCCGAAGGAATTGCGCGATCTTGCGGATCAGCCGGCCAAGATCGACATCTCGTTCAATGCTGTGCAACTGGCGGATTGTTGGGTCCCTGAGTCGCCGGACAAAATTTCGGGTCCGCTCCAGGTCGTCGGTCAGATCGAATGGAAAAAGGGAGTCGCCAACGGCCAGTTGTCGATCTTCGGTGCGAACCTGCGAATGCGCGATCTCGTTTTCATTCAAATCAACTCGCAGTGCGTCATTTGGAACAGCGTCGTATACCTGAATGATGTCAGCGCCAACCTGACCGGGAACGATTTCATCAGCGGGAACGCGATTTACGATCTTCGCGGGCCGCATCATTACAGCGGAAAGTTCCGCGCGAACGTTTCAGATTTATCGAAACTGCAGCCGTTGCTGCGGACTTTTGGAAATCAAAACGAACTGGGCGGCTCGCTCGTGGTCGAGTGGGAAGGCGACGGCGAGGCGGCCAGGATTAAAACCGGGAATTTAAGACTGGCATTGGATAACGGCCGCTACGGCAGCGCGCGCTCGTTGCAGGCAACTGCCGATGCAACTTACTCGCCGGACGGCCTGGATGTTCCCACGATTTTCCTGCGCAGTGAGAAAATGGATTTTCAAGCGATCGCTCACGCCAAAGGGGACACGCTCGAGATCAGCAAGATCCAGCTCGATCAAGGCCAGGCGAAGTACGCCGGCGGTTACATCTCGATTCCTTTCATCTGGAAAAATCTCGGCACCGACGCGGCCGTGCTTCCGCCGAATGGAAAAGTGACGGCAGTATTTCAATCTGAAAATCTCGACATCAAAAAACTTTTTCAGGACGTCGGGCTCAAACCGGCGGCGTCCGGTTTGTTAAATGTGAAATTGGACGCGAGCGGAACGCTGGCAGACTTGAACGCGCGGCTCGATGTGCAGATGCGTAATCTGCGCGCGGAAAATTTGCCCAAGTTCGAGCCCGCGAGTTTTGATTTAATTGCGCAAGCGCAAGGCAAGCAGCTGACCATTTCCGGGAAATTGCAGCAGGCGAAAATCCAGCCGCTCGAGCTGACCGCAAAATTTCCGTTCGATGTCCCAAAGATCGTCCATGAAAAAAAATTGGCCGACGAAACGCCGATGACCGCCAAGATTCGCCTGCCGCGCACCTCGGTGAATTTCATGCGGCAATTTATTCCGGGCGTTGAGGAATTGGATGGCGACGCGGCGTTGGATGTCGATGTTCGCGGCACAATCGCGCGTCCGGTTTTGACCGGGAGCGGCGACATGACGATCAACGTCGCGCGCATGACCGATCCAACGCTGCCGGCGGTCCAAAACTTCAAGGGGCGACTGAATTTTGCGCAGGATGCCCTAACGATTGAGCAATTCGGCGGCGAACTTTCCGGCGGACATTTCAAGGTCACCGGCGGCGTGACATTTCCGAAACTGACGACGCCGAATCTCGATTTTCAACTGAAGGCGGACAGTGCGCTGGTCGCGCGCAACGACACGCTGACCGCCCGGGCCGACGCAGATATCAAAATTGCCGGGCCATTTACTAGCGCCAACGTCACCGGCACGATTGCGATGACGAACAGTCAGTTCCTGAAAAATCTCGATCTCATGCCAATCGGTTTGCCTGGACGTCCCGCACCGCAGCCGCCTTCATCGCGCCCCGATTTTTCGATTCCGCAGCCGCCGTTTCGCGATTGGAAATTCGACGTGGCGATCAAGACCAAGGATCCGTTTCTGATTCGGGGCAATCTCGCCAATGGCGGCGCAGTCAGCGATCTGCATTTAACCGGCACGGGATTGCATCCCGGTTTGGAAGGTTGGATTCGTTTGGACAATGTCGATGCGACGCTTCCGTTCAGCCGGCTCGAGATTTCGTCCGGCTTTCTTTATTTCGATCCGAGCGATCCGCTCAATCCGAAGATGGACATGCACGGCCGGTCCGTGATCCGCGATTACACGATCAACGTTTACATTTATGGAAGAACGCTCGCGCCCGAGGCCATTTTCACGAGCGAGCCGCCCTTGCCGCAGGAGGAAATTATTTCTCTCCTTGCAACCGGCTCGACCCGGGCGGAATTAACCGGAAATAACAACGTGCTCGCTGGACGCGCCGCCATGTTGCTCGTGCAGCAGCTCTACCGAAAAGTTTTTAAGAAAGGACAAGGAACGCAAAGTAGTTCGGTTTTCGATCGGTTGGATTTGGATGTGGGCACGGTCGATCCACGCACTGGGCAACAACAAGCGATCGCGCGCTTCAAGATCAACGACCAGTTTGTCTTGCTCGGCGATCTCGGCGTCGGTGGCGATTACCGCGGGATGGTGAAATATCTGATTCGTTTCAAGTGATGCGTTGCGTTTGTTTTGTTTTTTTGTGCAGTGTCGCGGTCGGCAGTGAGCTGGCGGCGCAAACCGCGGTCGACGTTCCAAGGGCCGAGGAAAAGCAAAAGCAGCAAAACGTCGTCGCGAAGGAGCAGGAGAAACACGCGCAGGCCACGACCACCGTCGAATTCAGCGGTCAGCAAGCATTCAAAGAAAAAGATTTGCGTTCGGCGGTAAAAGAACAGCTCGTCACCGTCGATCGCTACGGTCTGACGCCGGCCCGAGCGGACGATCTCGCCTTCTTTGTCGAGGTTTTTTATCGCAAGCACGGCTACACCAAAGCGAGCGTCCATTATAAGATCGGGAGTCACGATCGGTTGCGGCTCGAGATCAATGAAGGCGCGTTGATGACTCTCGGCACGGTCACGTTTGAAGGAAATTCCGCCGAGCCGACGCAGAAGCTCTTTGAGTTTGCGGTGGGTCCGACGCGGCAACGTTATTCAAAGCTGCAGCGACATCTTCCATTCGTCTCGTCCGATATTCAGGAAGGCGCGGAGTTGGTCCATCGCTTGTATGTCGCGGAAGGTTTCCTCGACGCCGCGGTCGATCAGCCGCGCTACACGTTTCACGATGAAGCAAACCAGGTCGATGTGACAATTCCGATCCATGAAGGGCGGCGATACTTCTTCGGCGACGTTTCGTTCCACGGTCAGACGATTTATGGCGCAGACGCTTTGCGGGGCCAGATCGACGATTTATTGAACCAGCCTTTTACCGACGCGCGGGTCGCCGACATCCCACGGCGTCTTCAGGCTTATTTCAAAACGCGTGGTTATTATGAAGTGAAGGTCGAGGCGACGGCGCAGCCGGAGTCCGCAGTAAACGGCCACATCCCGGTAGATGTCGCGATTTCGCCCGGTCAACTTTATCACTTCAGTGGCGAAGTTTTTGTCAATGGCCTGACGCGATTGCGCCCGAGCTTCGTTAGTAAGCGATTCAGTTCGCTGGCTGGAAAAACTTACAGTCCGGAAACTTTGGACGAACGGTTCCGCACCTTGATGAAGACCGGGTTGTTCAATGTGCTCAAGATTGAGCCGACCCCGATCGCCGACGAGGATGCACTTCTGCTGAACATTTCAGCCGAAGAAGCGAAGAGCAAGGAACTCGGCTTTTCGCTCGGCTACGGGACGTTTGAAGGCGGAATTATAGGCGCGCAATATCGCGAGCGCGATTTGTTCGGCTACGGTCGTCCTGTCACTCTGTCGGTGGAAGTTTCTCAGCGTGGCTACAAAGGCGAAGTCGTTTACGAAGACCCATTTCTTTTCGATACCGACTTCAGTTTCAAGAATCGGGCGGCCGCGTTTACCTTTGATTACGACGGTTATTCAAAATTCGAACTGGGCGACCGGGTCGAGCTCAGCCGCAAGATCACGAAACAATACGAAGCGGGTTTGGTTTTTGCCGCTCGGCACGTCAACGTCACGCAGACCTCGATCGCTGACCGGTTTCTCGGCCGTACGTCCTATTTCGTAGATTCACTCGGGTTCTTTCAAACTCTCGACTTGCGTGAGAGTCCGCTGGTCGCGCCGCGCGGTTTGCTGATCAATACCACTCTCGATGTGGCTTCCACCGCTTTCGGCAGCCAAATTCAACTCATCCGCGGCACCGGCCGGATCGCCTATTTTTTACCGTTCGGTCCGAAATCTCTCACGCCGGGAGTTGTTGAAGATCAAACGGGGCCACCGCTGCGACGCTGGTTTCAGCAATCATCGCTCGCCTTCGGCGCGCGCGCTGGACTCGTTCATTCATTGAACCATTCCGGCCCGGACGAACCGACCACGTTGCCGATCGACGAGCGTTTTTTCAACGGTGGCGCGACCACGGTGCGCAGCTTTGGTGAGCGCAAGCTCGGCCCGGCGGATCCCAAAGGAAATCCGATCGGCGGCGAATTCTTTACCGTCTTCAATGTCGAGTACACGTTTCCGATTTACGGCGAGCTGCAGGGCGCACTTTTCTTTGATGCCGGCGATCTTCTTCCGACTTCCGAAGAGCTGGGCGTGGACGACATGCGTTACGCGCTCGGCGGCGGCTTGCGTTACAAATTGCCGATCGGTCCGATCCGGCTCGATTATGGATGGAATCCGGACCGTCAGCCCGGCGAAGACTTTGGCGCGTTTCATTTTAGTTTCGGCTTCGCGTTTTGATGGAAGATCGACAGTCACTCGGCGATACCACGCCGGAAATTTTCCGGAAACAACTTCATCAGCTGGCTGATTGGATCGCAGATTTTCGCCAACACATCGGCCAGTTGCGGGTTGCGCCGAATGGCAAGCCGGGCGCGATTCGAGCGGCGCTCTCGTCGAAGCCGCCCGAAGAGGGCGAAGAGTTTGAGAAAATTCTCGGCGACATCGACCGCCTGATCGTTCCCGGAATGGTGCATTGGAGCCATCCGATGTTCCTGGGTTACTTCGGCTGGCCCCAAACCGCGCCGGGAATCCTCGGTGAAATCGCGACTGCGCCGTTGAATGTGAATGCGATGACGTGGCGCACGTCGCCCGCGGCGACCGAGCTCGAAACGCTAGTCGTTGATTGGGTGCGGCAATGGATGGGATTGCCGAAAGAATTTGGCGGCGTCGTGTATGACACCGCTTCCGTCGGAATCATGCACGCATTAGCCGTCGCGCGCGAAGAAGCCGCGCCATCCACAAGGAAACTTGGGCTCAGCGGACGAAATCTTCCACGATTTCGGATTTACACTTCCGATCAGGCGCATAGCTCGGTCGAGAAAGCGGCGATCGCGCTCGGCCTAGGCGAAGAAAATGTTCAGCGCGTCCCGAGCGATGCCGAATTTCGTCTGGATGTGGCGGCGTTGCGAGCAATGCTCGAACGCGACATCGCCGAAAAATTCAAACCGCTCGCGGCCGTCGCGACCGTTGGCACAACATCCACCGCGAGTGTCGATCCAGTTGCGGACATCGCAAAGGTTTGTCGCGAACACAAAATCTGGTTGCACGTCGATGGAGCTTACGGCGGCGGGTTCGCGATTCTGCCGGAATATCAATGGCTTGTCCAAGGCTGGAGCGACGCGGATTCGATTGTGATCAATCCGCACAAGACGCTCTTCGTCCCGCTCGATTTCAGCATTCTGTATGTGCGCGATCTCGAACGGTTGCGTCGTGTCTTCACGCTCGTTCCGGAATACCTGCGGGCCGACACGATTGAAGCGGAAAAAAATTACATGGATTACGGCATTCAGCTCGGCCGCCGTTTCCGCGCTCTCAAAGCGTGGGTGATCTGGCGTTCGCTCGGCCGCGTTGGAATGGCCGATCGACTGCGCGATCAAATGCGTCTCGCTAACATGCTCGCGGATTGGATCAAGGGCGACAAACGCTTCGAACTCGCGTCGCCGGTAGTCTTGCCGGTCGTTTGTTTCCGGTTTGTGGCTGGTGACAAATCCAAGATCGACATCCTCAACAGCGAGGTCGTTGAACGAATCAACGCCTCGGGTCGCGCTTATTTGAACCAGACCAAATTGCGCGGTTGCACCGTGATGCGGATTGGTCTCGGAAACGTGCTCACCACCGAGCAGCACCTTCGCAACGTTTGGGAGTTGATCCGAACAACTGCTGAAGCAGTGACGGAAACCCCAAATCCCAAGGACCAAGTTCCAGGGAAGCTCCAATAACCAAGCTCCAATCCGCTCGCGCCACTGTTTGAATGTTGAAGGTTGGAATTTCCCTGGGTATTGGGGTTTGGTGCTTGGTGCTTTGATCAGCGGTACCATTTGCAGGTTTGTGTTGGTACTCTAAAGTTTCGCCCCTCTCGATATCTTCGACGCATGATTAAGATCCTCCGCAAACATCGCAACTGGCTCATGATCGTGATCGCGATCCTGGCCCTGCCGTTCTGCCTTTATTTCGTCAAGAGCGATACCAGCCAGATTCGGTCCGATGAATTCGCAAAAATGTACGGCCGAAAAGTGACCATGACTGAGGCGCGTCGGGATGCGCGGTTGTTTCAATTGGCGGGTCTGCTCGGTATTTCCGACCTTCGAGATGGGTTGGCGCCGGGCAGTGGAAGTGACGATCTAAAAGCCGCGACCTTCATCATCAATTTGCGTGTGCTGCGGCACGAAGCCGGCCGGCTTGGAATTCAACCGGCTGAATCGGAGGTCGTCGAAGCAGTGCGAAATTTTCCGGCACTGCAGGGTGCGTCCGGCTTCGATCCTGCAAAATATGATCAAGTCGAGCGAGCGATCCTTCCGTCGTTGGGGTTTACGGACGAGCAACTGCGCGAGCTCGCCGGTGACGAGCTTTGCCTGAAGCGGATGAAGGAAGTAGTCGCCTCCGGCGTTTCTCTTCCGGAGAGCGAGAGCAAATCGAACTACGAACAGCTTTACAGCAAGAATTTCGTCAGCCTCGTGCGTTGGCATTCGGCCGACTTTGCCAAAGACATCAAGATAAGTGACGACGACATCAAGAAATATTACGAAGCGCACAAGGGGGAACTGAAAGCCGAGGAGAAACGGAAAGTGGAGTTCGTCCGGCTCGGATTGACCGACGATCAGAAAAAATTGAAGGACAAGGAACGGATCGACGCGCTCCAAAAACTGGCCGACCGCGCGAATGACGTCTCGCAAGCGCTCGAGAAGCGCGCCGATTTTCATCAGGTCGCGGCGAAATTTCAGTTGCCGGTCGATTCAACCGGCGAGTTCACCATGGCCGCGCCCGATCCGAAGTTGAAAACAGATCCGCAGTTGAATCAGGCGGCCTTCAAGTTGCCCAAAGAGGAACCGAATAGCGATCCACTGCAAACGGCGGACGGCTTTGTCATTTTGCATCTCGCCGGAGTTGTGGAGGCGCGTCCGCTCACTTTGGACGAAGCGAAGCCAAAGGTTACCGAGCAACTCAAATCGCAACGAGTGCGTGAGATGGCGGCCAACAAAGGCAGACAAGCAGCCGAAAGTTTAAAGAATGCGCTGAAATCCGGGAAACCGCTGCCAGCTGCCTTGCAAGAGGCCGGCGGTTTGAAATCGGAAAAGCTTGAACCGTTCATTGTTGCTGAGGAAGGCGAGGCAAAAAGTCCTCCCGACAAGCCGAAGAACGAGCCCACCGACATGATGGTGATCAAAAATGTGTCCGCTCAACTTCAGCCCGGCGACGTGAGCGACTTTGTTCCCTGGACCGACGGGGGACTGATTGTGCTTTTGGAAAAACGCGAGCCGCCCGATCCCGAGAAATATCAGCAAGCCAAGGCGACGTTCGAGGAGCGTTATCTCAAAAATGCGCGCGACTACGTCTTTATCGAATGGTTGCGCGACCGCCAGCGCAACGCCAATTTGCAGTTCGCCAAAGGCTAAACCTGTAGAGGCGGCCGTGTCGGCCGCGACCCAGAAGTTCCAATGGAACAAACTCGCGACGAAATCTTTGACGACGCGAACGGCGACCTCGCCATTGGCGATCTCGAAAGCGCGGTCCAAAAATATCAGCGCTGCGTCGATGTCGATCCAAACTTCTTCGATGGGTGGCACGCGCTCGGGATGGCGTTGATGAAACTCGGCCGCTTCAACGAGGCGATCGAAGCCGGTAAAAAAGCAGTCGCGCTCAAACCGAACGACCAGATTGGCTGGACCAGTCTCTCGCTTTTTTACAACCGCGCCGGCAACATCAAAGAGGCCGAAGCCGCCGGCGCCAAAGCGAAAATTTTGGGATGGGGCGGCAAAATCGCCAAGGAATAGGCGCGTTCCGGTTGGCCCTCAAAAACAAGGTAAAAATGTCTTTGACAAATCTGAACTTTCAGGATTTACTGAAAGTAATGAAAGACGCGAAATTAGCCAACCCGCTTCAGGAGGCCCAAGACGAATTCGTCAGCCAGTGGGGCGCGATCGGCAGCGCGTGGGGGATCAATCGCACGATGGCGCAAATCCATGCACTGCTGATCACTGCGCCGGCTCCGATGAGCACGGATGAAGTCATGGCGGAGCTCAAAATCAGCCGCGGTAATGCGCACAGCAATCTGCGCGACCTGGTGAGCTGGGGACTGGTGCGGAGCGTCGTTCGCAAGGGAGAGCGAAAAGAATTCTTCGAAGCGGAAAAGGATGTCTGGCGAATGTTTTGCATCGTTATGCGCGAACGGCGCCGGCGCGAGCTGCGACCCGCGCTCGCCGTTCTAAAAAATTGCACCGAACGGACCAAAGGCTTGAAGGGCAACGACGCCATCGCTTTCAGCAAACAACTCAACGCGCTGAGCGACTTTCTCCAGCTGGCCGACCGCGTGATCACAAAGCTCTCTCAGTCCGAGCAAAGCAAAATGGTTCCGTGGGCTCTGAAATTCCTGAAATGAAAATTTCTCCGACAAACAACAAAACAGAAAGGAAAATGCCATGACTCCAATCGTCTGGACTTACACTGTTTACATCGCACTGAGCATTCCGCTCACCGCTTGGGTAGCACATACGCTTCACAAGAACGGCCGCATCTTTTTGGTTGATTCATTCCGTGGCAACGAGCAGTTGGCCGACTCGGTCAATCATTTGCTGGTCGTCGGCTTTTACCTGATCAACATCGGCTACGTCGCGCTCGCATTAAGGGAAGGCGTGGCGCCGGTCGATCTTCGCGAAATCCTCGAGACAATCAGCCGCAAGATCGGTGTAGTCATGCTCGTGCTCGGTGGCATGCATTTCTTCAACATTTTTGTGTTCTCGAAAATGCGCCGGCGCGCTCTTTTGCAATCCGCACCGCCACCGGTGCCGCCGCAAGCTCATGTTTCGGTCGCAGCCCAATGAAACATCTTTCCGTTTTATTCGACGCGCAATGCGAGTTGTGCGTTCGCTGCCGTAATTGGCTGATGAAACAACCGGCCTTCGTGCCGCTTGTTTTCATCGCGTTGCAATCGGCGGAGGCGCAAAAACGGTTTCCGGGAATCGATTCCCTGAAGCCGAACGAACAACTGCTCGTCATTTCCGACGATGGTTCCGTCTACCGCGGCGCGTCGGCGTGGATCATGTGTTTGTGGGCGCTGCAAAATTATCGAGAGCACGCCCAGCGTATGGCGCATCCGATTTTGCTGCCATTCGCGCAAATCGTTTGCGAATTGCTGTCGCGAAATCGGTTTTACTTGTCGGACGCCTTGTTTCGGCAAGAGCCGCAAAATACGGCGCGATTGCTTTCCGAGCACTACCCGAAACACCAGGCGACCTGGTCGAACACCTGCGCGTCGACATGAAAATTGTCATCCCCGGCGGTACTGGACAGGTCGGCAACATTCTCTGTCGCCACTTCCTGGCCGCCGGCGATGAAGTTGTCGTTCTCACCCGAAATCCCGCTCCGCGCACAGCATGTCGATCCGTCCAGTGGGATGGAAAAACTCTCTGCAGTTGGACACAGGAACTCGAGGGCGCCGACGTCGTGATCAATCTCGCGGGCAAGAGCGTGAACTGCCGTTACGGAAAAAAGAACCGCCGCGAAATCATGGATTCACGGGTCGATTCAGTTCGCGCGGTTCGTCGCGCGCTCGAAAACGCAAAACGACCGCCGCGCGTTTGGTTGCAGGCAGCCACCGCAACCATCTACGCGCATCGATTTGATGCGCCAAACGATGAATTCACCGGAATCGTCGGCGGCGATGAGCCGAATGCTCCCGACACGTGGCGATTCAGTATTAATGTCGCAAAAGCGTGGGAATCGGCCGTAAGCGAATCGGGACCGTTGCCGAACACGCGCACAGTGATCATGCGCTCCGCGATGACGATGAGTCCGGACCGTGGCGGAATTTTTGCGCATTTGCTCGGACTTGTTCGACTCGGGTTTGGCGGCCGCGCTGGAAAAGGTCGCCAATTCATTTCTTGGATTCATGAATACGATTTTGTGCGCGCGATCAGATTTCTGATCGACAACCACGAATTCTCCGGCGTCGTCAATATTTGTTCGCCCAATCCGCTGCCCAATTCGGAATTTATCCGCGAGTTGCGTCGCGCATGGGGAACGAAAATTGGTTTGCCGCTAATGAAGTGGATGCTGGAAGTCGGTGCTTTCTTTATGCGGACGGAAACCGAATTGGTGCTGAAGAGCCGGCGAGTTGTCCCTGCGCGCTTACTGAAACACGGCTTCGAATTTCGTTTTCCATATTGGCTTGACGCTGCCCGCGAGCTTTGCGCGCGGTATCGACCTCCGGACATGAACTAAGTCAACGCCGGAATCAACGATGTCGATGTTACAAAACCGCCAGTCCGGCTCGGACTCACCAAATGTTCACGCGCTTGTCGGCGGCGCGGACCATCGGTGCGCTGTCCGGAACATTGAACGCCTTCTGAAATTCCGGAAGGTCTGAGAGCGGGCCGTTCACCCGGTAATGCGCCGGTGAATGCGGATCGACATTCAACCGCAGCTTTTGTTCTTCATCGCGGATCTTCTGCCGCCAGATGGCCGCGAACGAAAGAAAGAACCGCTGTTCAGGCGTAAAGCCGTCGATCTTTTGCTCGCGCGCCTTCGGATGTTTATCGAGCGCTTTTTGGAGCGCGGCGTAAGCGAGTTTCACTCCGCCGACGTCGGCAATGTTTTCGCCCTGGGTCAGCTCGCCGTTTACGTGCAATCCCGGTAACGGCTCATATTCGCTGTACTGCGCGACGATTGCGCCTGATCGTTTCTTGAATTCTTCCGCAGATTTCGGCGACCACCAATCGGTCAAATTTCCCACTTTGTCGTATTGCCGGCCCTGATCGTCGAAGCCGTGGGTCATTTCGTGTCCAATCACCGCGCCGATGCCGCCGTAATTCACCGCGTCGTCGGCGTTCGCGTAAAAGAATGGCGGCTGCAAAATTCCAGCCGGGAAAACAATCTCGTTCATCTTCGGGTTGTAATAAGCGTTCACCGTCGGCGGCGTCATGCCCCATTCGGTGCGATCGACCGGCTTGCCGATCTTGTTCAGCTCGCGCTTCGCTTCAAAATTTTCCGCGCGCAGCTCATTCAGAACGAACGGCCCGCGATCGATTTGGAGGGTCGAGTAATCGCGCCACTTTTCCGGGTAACCGATCTTAACCTGAAACGCCGCCAGTTTATCGAGCGCCGCTTTCTTGGTCGGCTCATCCATCCACTCGAGCGTTTTAATTCGGTCGGCCAACGCTTCCTTCAAATTGTTGATCAACTCCAGCGCGCGCGCCTTGGCTTCCGGCGGAAAATATTCAGCGACGTAAAGTTTGCCGAGCGCTTCACCGATCTCGCCGTCCTCCGAAAGAATCACTCGTTTCCAGCGCGGCTTGATCTTCGGGGTGCCGCGCAACGTCGTCTCCTTGAAATTGAAATCTTCGTTCACGAAATCGCTCGAGAGCGCGGACGCCGCGCCGTTGATCAGGTGCCAGCGCAAATAAGTTTTCCAATCGTCGATCGATGTCGATGTAAACGCCGCGTTGACCGCTTTGAAGAAATCAGGTTGATGCACGTCGATGTCGCCCGGCACACTCAGCCCGATTTCCTTGAAGTAATCGCCCCAATTCCAATCCGGCGTCAGCGTCTGCAGCTGCGCCTGCGTCATCTTGTTGTAATTCTTTTCTGGGTCGCGCAGTTCCACTCGCGTGCGGGACGCCTTCGCCAGCGAAGTTTCGAGGGCCATGATCTTTTTCGCATCAGTGCCGGCTTTCTCCGCCGACTCACCGAGCAGCGTCAACATCTTGGTCACGTGCGCGACATACGCGTCGCGTAATTTTTTCGAAGCGTCGTCGTCCTTGGTGTAATAATCGCGGTCCGGCATTCCGAGCCCGCCCTGCACCGCTTGCGCAATCTCGCGCGTGCTGTCTTTGTCATCCTGGCTCGATCCGAAACTGAAGAACGCGCTCACGCCGATCAGGTGCAGATGCGCGATCTCTTTCAACACATCTTGTCGATCTTTCAGGTTGTCGATCTTGCCGAACTCGTCCTGCAACGGTTTTGTCCGCATCGCTTCGATCGTTTTCTCATCCATCCCGCTGGTGTAATAATCGCCGACCTTCTGCATTTCCGGCGCGGTCTTCGGATCGGCCTTCGTCTTGGCCACTTTCTCCGCGATTGCGTGGAGCGCGTCGTTGTTGTGCTCGATCAGGATATTGAAACTGCCCCAGCGCGAATATTCCGGTGGGATTTCAGTGCGCTTGATCCAGCCGCCGTTGGCGTAGAGGAAAAAGTCGTCCGTCGGCTTCACCGACGTGTCCATGTTTGACGAATCGATCGGCTTCGCATTTTCATCCTTCTTGGCGCTTTGCTCTTGGCTGTTGGCATTCTTGGTCTGCGCCCGCAAACCAAACCCTAACGCGAGCGATACACACAGAATCGATACGAACAGCGATTTCTTCATCCGATAATTGTAGAGGGAGCGATGCGCGTCGCAATCCGATTCTCTCACCACGAAGTTCACGAAGCGCACGAAGGTTTTCTGTGATGGCAGGCGTCTCGCCTGCATTTGGCTGCCATGAACTATCAACCATTAACAAATAACTATTGTGGGGTTGACGCTTCACTCCGTCTTCCTAATCTGAAATCAACAACCGAAAGGACTTATGAAAAAATATCTCGCTTACGCAGTGACGGCATTGATTGCCTCGATCGCCGTTTCCATCGCTTCGCCGGACAAGGAAGCCATCAAGGCGAAGGAGACGGCCGCGTGGCAGGCGTTCAAAGACAAGAAGGCCGACGATTTCCAGAAAGTCGTCGATAAAGATTTCCGCGGAGCTTATGCCGAAGGCATCTCCGACATGGCGAAGGAATTGTCCGACATGAAGAAGTGGGACATGAAATCGTTCGCCATCAGCGACTACACCGCTTTCTCTGATGAAAAGGACGTCATCGTGACGACTTACGTGGTGAAGATCGAAGGCACGATGGACGGCAAAGATGCTTCCGGCACTTACAACGCCGGCTCGGTCTGGAAACTGGAGAACGGCGCCTGGATGGCCATTTTCCACACCAACGTCAAAGCGGAAGCTGCCGCGAAATAGCGCGCGTCACATCTGCTCGAGCTTGTAGCCGCGCTTTTGCAGTTCCGCGATGATCCCGCGCGGACCGCACAAGTGCAACGCGCCCACGATGATCATCGTCGGCTTGCCCGATTTCATTGCGTCTTCGATACGCGGAATCCAGAGCGAGCTGCGTTTTTCGATCCAACGCCAGTAGCCGTCGACTCCATTTCTTCGCGGAGAGTAGAGCTGATACATCCGCTCTGCGCTGCCTGATTTCCACGCCGCGATTGTAGCATTGAGAAGCTCCGGCGAGCGTTGGCCGTACTCAATCGCTTCCAGAAGATAAGATTCGCTCTCGCGATCGTTCATCTCGTAAAGACTGCGAGCAAACTCATCAATCGTCTCGAGTCCGCCGGTTTCGCCTCGGTGGCGCGTCTTTTCGTAAATGTAATGGTCCATGCTCCATTTCGATTTCACCGTTTCCATTCCCTGCGCTTTTAAATTGAAAGCTGCGATCGCCCACGGCTTTTGCCTTTCGTAGGCCCCGAGCGGGATGCGGGCAATGCGTTTCAACAACGCGAACGTGGATGGACGCACTTTTTGTTGGATCGTCACGCCGCGCGGATAAGTGGCGTGCGCGTTGAGCTTGCGCCAAAGGTCCGTTGGATCGTTCGCCGTCGGGTCGCGCTCGTAAATGAATTTCTGTGATTGATCAATTGCGCGATTGAATTCGTCTAAATCAGCCGGGTAATCGTCTTTGTGCAATGCGTGCATCGATCCGATCAGATAAAACGGCGCCGGCGCATTCAAGACCCGCCAGAGAAATTGCTTTCGCTGCGGTGGGTTCGCGGTCGCGGACAAATCGCCGGCGAGCGCGCAAGAGATCAAGATTAAAACAATTCGGTGTTTCACGAACAACTTGCAGGATCACAAATTAACTCGAGCCTCGGTTTCTGTCCTCTGATCTGTGATCGCTGACCTCTACCTTCTTTTCACGCTTTGACTTCGGCTCCTCGAGCCGTAGTTTCGCGTGAAAGTGCGGGGGAGCCGGATGGCTGAGACGTCTTAGACGAACCCCTTGAACCTGATGCGGGTAATGCCGCCGAAGGGAGGTCGGGCAGTTTCTCAGCCATGCGTTTTTTCCGCGCATGGCTTTTTATTTAACCGCTGATTACACGGATGAAGATCGATAAGAGAATGCCAACCGCGAAACACGCGAATGGACGCGAACAAATGAAAGACCAGATATCGAATTCTGATCCGTCTAAATCCGCGACATCCGCGGTTAGTTCTGATCAGTTGCCCAATTCCAAGAAGATTTATGTCTCGGGGACAATTCACCCAAACATTCGTGTGCCGTTCCGCGAGATCAGTCTCGCGCCCACGAAAACGATGAGCGGCGAGATCGAAGTGAACGAGCCAGTCCGCGTTTACGACACCAGCGGACCGTGGGGCGATGACGATGTCGATCTTGACGTGACACGCGGACTTCCGCCGCTGCGCGCGAAATGGATCCGCGATCGCGGCGATGTCGAAGAGATTGACGGACGCGCCGTTCGTCCGCAGGACAACGGATATTTGTCTGAGAAACATGCTGCGGAACGAAACGGCCAGAAGTCAGAGGTCAGATTTCAGAGATCAGCTAAGAACAAACCGCTAAGCGCGAAATCGCACGCTGTCACGCAGCTCCATTACGCGCGACAAGGAATCATCACGCCGGAGATGGAATACATCGCGATCCGTGAGAATCACGGGCGCGATGAAATGCGAAACGCGAAATGCGAAGGGCGAAATGGGGACCCAATCCGCAATCCGCAATCCGAATTCCGCAATTCTTTGTTCCAGCAGCACGTTGGCGAAAGTTTCGGCGCGAACATTCCGCGCGAGATCACTCCCGAATTCGTCCGTGACGAAGTCGCGCGCGGCCGCGCCATTATCCCGGCGAACATCAACCACCCGGAAAGCGAGCCGATGATCATCGGCCGCAATTTCCTGGTAAAGATCAACGCCAACATCGGCAACAGCGCCGTCGCGTCGTCGATCGAGGAAGAGGTCGAGAAGATGCGCTGGGCCACGAAGTGGGGCGCCGACACGGTGATGGATCTTTCCACCGGCAAGAATATCCACGCCACCCGGGAATGGATCATTCGCAACTCGCCCGTGCCCATCGGCACTGTGCCGATTTATCAAGCGCTCGAAAAAGTCGGCGGCCGCGCGGAGGAACTGACCTGGGAAATTTATCGCGACACCCTCATCGAACAGGCGGAGCAGGGGGTCGATTACTTCACCGTTCACGCCGGGGTACTATTAAGATACATCCCGATGACGGCGCGGCGCGCCACCGGCATAGTCAGCCGTGGGGGGAGCATCATGGCGAAATGGTGCCTCGCGCATCATCAGGAAAGTTTTCTCTACACGAAGTGGGACGAGATCTGCGAGATCATGGCCGCCTACGACGTCAGTTTCTCCATCGGCGACGGTTTACGGCCGGGTTCCATCGCGGACGCGAACGACGAAGCGCAGTTCGCCGAACTTTACACGCAAGGCGAACTGACCCAGCGCGCCTGGAAACAGCACGTCCAAGTGATGAACGAAGGCCCGGGCCACATCCCCATGCACATGATTAAAGAGAACATGGAGAAACAACTCGAGTGGTGCGACGAAGCACCGTTCTACACTTTGGGTCCGTTAACGACCGACATCGCGCCCGGCTACGATCACATCACGAGCGCGATCGGCGCGGCCATGATCGGCTGGTACGGGTGCGCCATGCTTTGCTACGTCACCCCGAAAGAACATCTCGGTTTGCCGAACAAGAAAGACGTGAAAGACGGCGTCATCGCCTACAAGATCGCCGCGCACGCCGCCGATTTAGCGAAAGGCCATCCCGGCGCGCAATACCGCGACAACGCGATCAGCAAAGCGCGTTTTGAATTTCGCTGGCAAGATCAGTTTAACTTGTCTCTCGATCCCGAAACCGCGCGCGAGTTCCATGATGAGACTCTTCCACAAGAAGGCGCCAAGACCGCGCACTTCTGCTCAATGTGCGGCCCTCATTTCTGTTCGATGAAAATCACGGAAGACGTCAGGAAGTATGCGGCAGAGCAGGGGATCGGTGAAAACGAAGCGCTTGAAAAAGGACTGAAAGAAAAAGCAAAAGAGTTTGCCGAGGCAGGCAGCGAGCTTTACGTCCCGTAAGATCGACATTCGCCGAATGGAGTCATCAGCAGTGACACCGCAACGGAAGTCTCTGCATTCACGAGGCAAATTGGACGTCGTCCGGCGGACGAAAGATGCTCTGTGCAGTGTCACCAACAATTCGGCAAGCCGCTGCGTCAACGGCACCGCCTATGACGCCACCGACGACAGGAACGCCTTTCATCAAATTAACGACGCCGGTCTGTCCAGCTTTGGTAATCAGCCGAAACCCGACTTTCTTGTTTATCTCGATAAGTATTTTGCCAGGAATTCGCTCAATCAGTTTTTCACTGAGCTTTTGTGCGATCTTGATACCGGCTTGTCTGACGACTTCTTTGCCAGCAGCGCCAGATCTTAAGACTCAACATTCACGCCGCGTCAGAATTGGATTGCCACGCAAGACAAGCGTTAGTTAGACTGCAGAAAATTCAAAGAAAGGCCCCTGACATGATGAACCCCCTGTTTTCAGACGCTGTCATTGCTGCTGCGACGAACGAGTTCTTCACCCCGACGAACATTGTGAGTGTTGCTGTCGCTACGGCGGCCGTGAACGTTACGGCCAACACTTTATTTGCACTCTTCAAAGCTCCAAAAAAAATTACCGCCTTTGCAGCAGCGATCGTGATCGCATATCTAGCGGTATATATGCAGAAATCGCCCGAACCGTACGAGTGGGTATTCGCATTCTTCAACGCGTGTTTACTATTCTGTAGTGCGTTCGGATTAAATGAATTGGCTGCCGGTCAGGCGCAAGGCTTTGCCAGAGCCGGCTTTTTTCAATCTTGGATTAGAGAATAAGTGGCGTGACGCCAGCCCAAGCGAGCCTAGCCAAGAAGCAGGCTTCCAGCCCGCCGCAATATCCTCTCCGCGAGGGAAAGGATCGTGCGCTTCAAAAATACGAGGTTCTTGCTCCAGCGTTGCCCGGTGAGCTTAGAGAGCTGGTAACGAGCGGCGCCGTCGCGATTGGCGAAGTAGGCCGGTTTGTTCCGGATCTTGCAACTATTCCCGTTTCGGGTGGTGGCTTTGTAATCGAATTCACGACGGGAATGATGGACTTCGCCTATGCCGTTGGACGGGCAATGGCCGGAATTCATGTTGGACACAATGACTCGGGCCCCGAAAATGAAGTCGCGCTCGGCATAGATCGGCTTGCACAGCTCGTTGCGGAAGTCTTCGACCAATGGAGACGACACGTTCGCTGGTCATGGCTACGGCCGGGCAAAAGAATCCAGTATGCTCAATTCGCCATCGCTCCAGGCCCTCGCGAGTGGATAGAAGGTTTGGTGACAAACGCCGAGATTTTTATGCTTGGACACGAACTTGGCCATGTTGCCCTGAACCGAAGGCTCCGGTCGCCTGAATTTAGCAGTCAGGAGGAAAGCGCGGACGCTCTTGGATTGGAATTCTTTCTCATCGGAGCTGAGACGCGATTGAATCGCCGCATAGCATACGCAGCTCCGGTCTTTGCCTTGCTATTGTTCGAAGGATTAGAGCGGATTGGAGTGAAGTTTTCTGCGGCGTATCCTCCTCAATCAAAACGAATCGAGTTGCTTCGTCGGGCGGTACGGGCTCGTTGTCCGTCAGAACAAGCGTACTACGAATTAACGACAACGATGGTGTCTTACCAAGATCTGATGGACGATATCATCAGGCACATCGACAAGAAATTCGATACTGTTGCAGCAGATGCGGAGCGAATCCTGGTTCGCCTCATTGCTCAACTGATCGAAGTCGGGGCAGGCAAAGTTAGCGTGGAGGTTTTTATCAGGGACATAACGGATATTGCGAAACGAAACCCTGAGAAGATTATGCGTCAGGCGGCCGAGAAGCTCATCGACTTCTACGTACCACCACCCCCTCAAGAAAGCGTTCTTTCGCCAGAGCTGCGGCTAAAAATGGGTGTCGCGCTCGCCACCACTGTTGCAAATTTGCCACAGCCGGCGCGAGCTTTTTTCCCAACAGGCAAACTCAAAGCGCTTCCATAATGAAGCTTCTCTGAAAAGAGACCAGGGTCAGATCTCAGCAGCTAAAGAAAAGTAGAAAGTAGAATGGAGCGAGCCGGGATGAGCGACATGGCCGGTAACGCCGCGAGGTAGCGGTGAGTGAGCCGGCAGCGAGCGAATACAAAGGCTAAAGTAGAAAACGCTGAAAGCTGAAACTCCGAAAAGCTGAAACGAGGGAAAGAAAACGCGCTATCTGATTTTCGCCGGATTGTAGGGCTGCCAGTTGTCTGCAACGCGATCCAGCCATTCGATTTTCCCAGACGCGCGATTAACGCGGTAGCGGTCGACGATCGGAGTCGTGTCGGGATCACCGCCGCATTTGGCGTTGTGATTCTCCCGCAGAACAATTTCGAAATATATCCTCGTTGTTTCGTCGGTGGCGAAAGTGACGCAATCGAGTGAAATGCGTTTCGCGTAAACATTGTCGCGCTTGATTGTTTGAAGAAGCAGGTTCAGGGCAGCGTCTTCGCTGAGCGGACCATGCGATCTCGATCTAGCCTGGACGATCACCGGTGAAAGAAGTGCGACCGCGATGACGGTGGCGATTAGCTGGCGCGAAATCTTGTTCATGGCGCTCATGTTACAGTCCCAGTTAGACGTTGAGAAGTTGAGAGGTATGATTCGTGTGCAAATAATCAGCGACCCAACTGACAATCCGGCCATGTTGGCGAGTCGGGCGCGTTGAGGGGGCTCATCGCTGCGGGCACGGGCGCGGTCGAATCGAGCACGCCGATCCGTTTGTTGACCCAGTGCGTCTGGTAAGCCCACGCCGGGAGCGGCGCCGCCGCCGACGTGCACGACCAGTTATTGAAATGAAGGTTCACCAGGTAAAAGTTGCGTTTCAGTTTCCGGAGCACCTCAAGAATTTTCGGATCGTTGTAGCCGTGCATCTCCATGGCGATCTGCGAAATCGACGAGAAAAATTCGTCGGAGGTTGCGAGGAGCGCGTCCCATTCTGCGCCCTCGATATCCATCTTGATGATCACGCGCCGGCCCGACTCGGGCGGATCGCCGTTTTTCCGCATCTGGTTTTCGAGCGTGTCGAAGAAGCGCGATGCCCGCTCGCCGGTCCGGTCGCCGATGCATTCGTTGTGGAATATCAGCGTGCCGCCATTGCAGGTCGGCCGCGCCGGATCAAAACAGTCATACTCATGAACTAGAACGTGATACCGGCGCGACACGTCGCACCCCCAGTCGTCATTACTGCCAACGCCGTAGGAATAGGCCGCATCGATCGGTTCAATGAGATTTTCGCACATCAGGTATCCGCCATCGTTAGGGCTGCCGAAGCGTCTCAAGGTGCAGTTCTTTAAGAGGACCGGCTGAAGCTCTGCCAGAATCGTTTCCCGCAATTTGCGTCTGTCCGCGCGGCGCCCGAGATCGCTAATCACAATCGTGGCCGCGACTGTGACGGTGATGATGACGAACGCGATGCGGATTCTCAAGAGGTTGCGTGGTTGAATCGTTTGAGTTTGGGGAAACGCTGAAACGCTGAGAAGCTGAAAAACTGAAACGTGGAAAGCTGAATCCGGAATCCGGAGCAGCAAGTAGCAAAACGGCCGAACGTTTTCACGTTCGGCCACTGTTCACTAAATGTATCGTTGGCAGAAGACGCGTGGGCGTCTACGGCCGAATTACAGGCTACGACTTATCGTAAGCTAACGTGCTCGTGACCTTCACGCCCTTGGCGTTGGTCATCGTGCTTGTAACCGTTCGGCTCTTTCGATCGGTGGCCACGACGATCGTGCCGTCACCAACAGTTTTGCCATGCTTC
>Ga0137399_10000017_pt1 | contig 52657 bp, 43 predicted proteins | sample czorhiz316metaG_FD_104810 | JGI IMG/M metagenome (GOLD analysis project Ga0137399, IMG submission 104810) | Vadose zone soil microbial communities from Angelo Coast Range Reserve, California, USA - czorhiz3.16 metaG | ecosystem: Environmental > Terrestrial > Soil > Vadose zone | place: USA...
AGTCGAATAATAATACGGCGTGTAAGCCTCGAACTCCGCCGCGCAGGTGTCGACCAGGCGATACGTCGGCGTCACTTTTTCGCCGATGCGTTTCGCTCGAACTTTTTCCTCGGTCGAGCCGTTCGCCAGCGCAAGTTGTCGATCCGAAAAGCCGAGCTTCTTGCTGCGCAACAGGGTTTTCGTTTTCAAACACTGCGACTCGGCCACGATCTCCGCCACGTTTCGCAAAAACCATTTGTCGATCTTGGTTAGCTCGAAAACTTCATCGATCGACGCGCCTTTCTGGAAAGCTTGCGCGAGATAAAAAACTCGCTCCGCGTTCGGGATCGCGAGCTTGAGCTGCAGGGTTTCAAGATCGACATCTTTGTCGGCGCCGTCGGCGCAAAGTCCGAAGCGTTTGATTTCCAGACTGCGCAGCGCTTTCTGCAGCGCTTCTTTAAACGTCCGGCCGATCGCCATCGCTTCACCCACGCTTTTCATCTGCGTCGTCAACGTCGGATCGGCTTGCGGAAATTTCTCGAATGTGAACCGCGGCACTTTGACCACGCAGTAATCGATCGTCGGCTCAAAGCACGCCGGCGTTTCGCGGGTGATGTCGTTCCTGATTTCATCGAGCGTGTAACCGACTGCGAGTTTGGCCGCGATCTTCGCGATCGGAAATCCCGTCGCCTTTGATGCGAGCGCGCTCGAGCGCGACACGCGCGGATTCATTTCGATCACGACCATGCGCCCGTTGTCCGGATGAACCGCGAATTGGATGTTGGAGCCGCCCGTCTCGACACCGATCTCGCGAATGACCGCGAAGGCGGCGTCGCGCATCATTTGATATTCCTTGTCAGTCAACGTTTGCACCGGCGCGACGGTGATGGAATCGCCGGTGTGCACGCCCATCGGATCGAAATTCTCGATCGAACAGACAACGACGCAGTTGTCCATCCGGTCGCGCATCACTTCCATTTCAAATTCTTTCCAGCCGACGAGCGATTCCTCGATCAACACCTCGTTGACCGGCGACATGGCCAGGCCGCAGCCGGCGATCTCATCCAACTCGTCCGGATTGTAAGCGATGCCGCCGCCGCTTCCGCCGAGTGTGAATGCCGGCCGAATAATCAGTGGGAAAGTTCCGATCTCCTTTGCGATGCGGCCTGCGTCCGCGAGCGACCGCGCCACGCCCGAGCGCGGGACGTCGAGTCCGATCCGCAACATCGCTTCCTTGAACAATTGTCGATCTTCGCCCTTCGCGATCGCTTTCGCGTTGGCGCCGATCAATTTCACTTTGTGCCGCGCCAGCGCGCCGTTGCGATAAAGCTCCATCGCCGCGTTCAACGCCGTTTGTCCGCCCATCGTCGGCAGAAGCGCATCTGGCTTTTCGCGAGCAATGATTGCTTCGATCACTTCGGCGGTGATCGGCTCGATGTAAGTTCGATCGGCGAACTCGGGATCGGTCATGATCGTGGCCGGGTTCGAATTGACCAGCACGACCTGGTAGCCTTCTTCGCGCAGCGCTTTGCACGCTTGCACACCGGAATAATCAAATTCGCAGCCCTGCCCGATCACGATTGGACCGGAGCCGATCAGCAAGATTTTCTTTAGATCGTTGTTCCGCGGCATCTGCGCAGCGCGCAGGATAAACCAAATCAGCCGAAGTTCACGCGTGAACTCTTATTTCGTCTGATACTTCGGATCCTTCGCTTGTTTACGGACGGCCGCGAAAAGTTTGGCAATGCCTGTTTCGCTGATGGTATTGGCAAGAAAAGCCGGGACGGTGATTCCGCTGTCAGTAAACACGAAATAAGTCGCCCGTGTCTTGTTCGCCCCTGCCGGTTCGAGCTGCCACGAGCCCTCGCACGTTTTCACCCGAAAAACGCCCGGTTTTTCGGCCGGTCCATTTTCATTGGCCGGAGTCCATCGATTCAAATACGCCGTTCCATTTTCCGCCGGCCACGATTTCTTCTCGATCCGAAGCGTGTAATCACGATCGCTCACGATCTTGGGCGAGAGCCGTTGATAAGTGACAATGGAGTTCTGTTTCCTTTCAATAACGCGGGCCTCCGTCGTGTAGGGCATGAAGCTCGAATACGCTTCGACGTCGTCGATGACCTTGTGGACGGTGTCGCTGGCAGCATCGATCTCGCCTACGGCCTTGAACTCTTTCAGGCGCGATCCCGGATGCGGCCGGCTGTAAATTGTCACGCCGTTGGTCTGCTTGGCCACTTTCCAATCTTCGGTCTGTGCCGGCTCCGCGCCGAAGATCGACAACCCGATCCCGAATAAAGATATTACAACGAGAGCCCGCTTCATTTGTTGGATTTTGACGCAGCGCGCCGTGTTTGGATTCAAGGCAAAATCGAATCGGCTGGATAAATTACGCCATTCTTGATCACGCTGTCGATGTCCGACGCGCGCGCGATGTCGTCAGCCGGATTTGATTTTAGAATCACAAGATCGGCGAAACAGCCATTGTCGATCTTGCCGATATGCGCGCCGGTTTCGCCGCCGAAAAGTTTCGCGGCGTTCGCTGTCGCGCATTGCAAGATTTGCATCGGCTTCAGCCCGGCTTCTTTCATGAGCTGAAATTCGCGGAACAACGCCGGCCCGTGGATCGTTCCGATGTTTCCCGCATCAGTGCCGGCGGCGATCGTTACGCCGGCATCTTCCAGTTTCTTCAAGTTCGGCAGCGCGACCTCGTAAGTTTTTTTGATTCGATCGAGTGATTCATCCGGTTTGGCCAGCGCGGCCTTGATTCGATCAGGCAATTTGTCTTGCGGGATCTTCGTGACGTCGAGTGACGCGATCACTTCCGGGTTGCCCCACTTCTGTTCCTCCGGCGTGAGATTCAACTGATGCGAAAACGTCCGGCCGTAACGCTCGAAAACTACGAGTGTCGGACAAAGGATCGTACCGTGATCCTTTAGGAGCTTCACGAACGCGTCGTCCACCGGTTTATCGACCACGCTGTGGACGAGAATGTCCGCGCCTTCTTCTACTGCCGCGCGAGCTGTCTCCAATTCGGTCGCGTGAACTGCCACGCGGATCTTGTGCGCGTGACTTTCTTCAACCGTCGCGCGAACGATGGGCCGGAAACTGTCAACCGGATGATCTTTGTCGACGATGTACCAAATCTTTACCAGATCGGCTTTTTGATCGGTGAGCTTGCGCACGAACTCGCGCGCCTGCTCGGGAGTGTCGATCTTCACAATCGGCGGATCGCCCAGATCGAGTTTCTCGCGCGAGATGCTTGAGATTAACGGACCGGCGACTGCGACGCGCGGGGCCTTTGCCGTCGAGTTCGCTTTTTTGCGGACTTCGAAATTCCACATCGGTCCGCCGACATCGACCACGCTGGTGATTCCGCAGCGAATGTAGCGCGCGAAAACGTCGTCGAGATGCGACTTGATCCACGCCACTTCATCTTTGTACGGCCGGACGTTGCTCAGATCGGCGCCGTCGGGGCGCGTGAACAAATCGGCCGATTGAAAAAAGTGAACGTGGGTGTCGATGTAACCCGGTAAAATGAATTTGCCCACGCAGGAGATCTGTTTCCCGAGCGACGCGGCGTCCTGTTTGCCAATCGAAACGCGCTCGATCTTGTCGCCGTTGATCACGATCGTCGCGTTCGGCATCACTTTGCCGTCCGCCGGATTGATCACTGTCGCGCCAACGAGTGAGAATTTTTCAGTTACTGAAGAAGCGTTGCCGGCCTCAATATTCAGTTTGCCGGCGAGCATCATCTTGCTCATCGACATGTACGCCGGAGGTCGGCTGTAACTCATAAACGCGTACGCAGCGAATGCGACGCAAGCGACAGCGATTACTAAAAGCAGCACGCGTGTTTTCATTCTTTCGATTCCGGCACGGCCTTCTCCGCGGCTTTAAAACCGATCTTGGAATGGGTTCCATCGCAAAACGGCTTCTCGGTCGAAGCGCCGCAGCGGCAGAGCGCCATTCGCGGTTCGACTGGGAATTTATTTCCGTCGCTGTCGATCAACTCGACTTCGCCCTTCACGATGTAAGGACCGTTCTTGATTGTCTCGATTGTTACCATGTTGCCAATCTACCTGATGTGGAGCGCGCTGAAAACGTTGTAGAGGCGGCTGTGTCAGCCGCCTGTCTATCGAATAGGCGCTTGGCACAAGCGCCTCTACAACATCAGTATTGGGGCGACATGAGGATAAAACTTCTCGTTTCGATATTTTTTCTCGTCGCTTCCGCTTTCGCCCAGTCCCCGCCAAAACATCCGTTCACGTTCGAGGACATGATGAAACTCAAGCGGGTGGATGAGCCGGTGCCGTCGCCGGATGGGAAATGGGTCGTGTTCGCGGCGGAAGATGTCGATCTTGAGGCGAACACGAAGATTGCCCATTTGTGGATCGTGTCGGCGAGCGGCGGTGAATCAAAGCGCTTAAGTGAAACGCCGACTCATGAGGAGCGGCCGCGGTTCTCGCTCGATGGCAAACGTCTCATTTGGACATCGAAAGCGACCGATCCGACGCAAATCTGGATGTGCGACTTCAATCCCGAAGCGGGGCAGTTAATAGGGAAACCGCATCAAGTCACTTCCATTTCGACTGGCGCTGACGGCGCGATCTGGTCGCCGGACGGAAAGAACATTGTCTTCGTGTCGTCGGTTTATCCGGATTGCAAAGACGACGCGTGCAACAAGCAGCGCGATGAAGAACTTAAGAACAGCAAGGTGAAAGCGAAAACCTTCACGCGGCTGTTTTATCGGCACTGGAACGCTTTCACCGAGTTCAAGCGCAGCCATTTGTTTGTGCAGCCTGTGGAGGCAGGCGTCTCGCCTGCGGGAGTGCAGCCGGGGACGGCTGCCACCACAGCACCGAAAGATTTAACACCGGGCGATCACGATGTGCCGCCGTTCCATCTTGGCGGGCAGGACATGTATGCAATTTCGCCGGACGGCCAGGAGCTCGCTTACACCTCGAACATCAAGTCCGAGGCCGGACCGGCGTTTGTCGAAGCGACCAGCACGAACAACGAAATTTTCATCGTGCCGATTTCTGGTGGCTCGGCCAAAAAGATTTCCACCAGTCCCGGCGCCGATTCGACGCCGCTTTATTCGCCGGACGGAAAATATCTCGCCTGGCGTTCCCAAGCCCGCGCGGGTTTTGAAGCCGATAAATGGCGGCTCTTCGTCCAAGATCGACAATCGGGGAAGACGCGCGATCTAACGGAGAAGTTTGATCGCTCCGTCGGTAGTTTTAGTTGGGACAGCACGAGCGAGTTCATTTACTTCAGCTATGAATCTGCTGGCCAGGCGGTCTTTGGCGAGGCGTCGATTGGGCGCGGTGGGCTTCTCGATCCAAATTTGGTGGATGTTGCCGGGCCAAGGGCACCTGAATTGGAATGGCCTGATCTGCACGATGGCCACATCGATAATGTCGTGGCAACCCGTGACGCGCTTTACTACACCCAAAACTTAATCTCCGAGCCTGACGAGATATGGTCTGAAAATCTGCATCCGGACAGTCACGGCGGTGTGCGCGTTCCGACAAAGATCACGCACATGAACGAAGCTGTGCTCGCGATTGTGGATATACAGGGCCTCGAGGATTTCACCTTCAAAGGCGCAAACGATGAAAAAGTTCACGGATTCATAGTGACGCCGCCGGGGTTCGATCCGAAGAAGAAGTATCCGCTGAAGTTTTTGATCCATGGCGGGCCGCAAGGGGCGTGGGGAAATTCGTGGACGTATCGCTGGAACGCGGAGTTGTTCGCGGCCAACGGCTACGTGGTGGTGATGATCAATTTCCACGGCTCGACCGGTTACGGGCAGAAGTTTACCGACTCGATCAGTGGCGATTGGGGCGGCAAACCGTATGTCGATCTAATGAAGGGACTCGATTACGTGGAAAAGACCTGCCCGTTCATCGACAAATCATGCGAGGCCGCGCTCGGCGCGAGCTACGGCGGTTACATGGCGAACTGGTTGTTAGGCCACACCGATCGCTTCAAATGCATCGTGTCGCACGACGGCATGTTCAACAGCGAATCGGCCTACGGCACGACCGAAGAGCTGTGGTTCAACGAGTGGGAATTTGGCGGGCCCCCTTGGAAGAACAGAGAAAAGTATCGCAGATACTCGCCGCATTTGTTCGCTGACAAATTCAAGACGCCGACGCTAGTGATTCACGGCCAGAACGATTACCGCCTCGACGTGAGCGAGGGATTTCAACTCTTCACCACGCTCCAGCGACTAAAGATCCCGTCGAAGATGTTGTATTTCCCGGACGAAGGTCACTGGGTCCTCAAGCCGCAGAACTCGCGGCTCTGGTACAAGACCGTGAACGATTGGGTCGATCAGTGGTGCAGTCCGAGCCGGACTGGCCCTTAACGGAAAAGTTGTAGCGGTGCTTGTTCTCAAGCACCGAACTATTAAACAGGCGCTTGAGACAAGCGCCTCTACAATGTCGGCGTCAGCGCCGCCGCCGTCCGTAGGAATAACCGCGGTGCGAGCGTCCGCCGCCGATCGCGCGCCGGCCGCCGACCGCTGATTCGGGTTCGAAGAGCACGGTGTAGAGATAATTGAAATTCTCCAGCTTGAGCCGCGGAATTTTTCGTCCGATAAAACGTTCGATCGCTTGTAGCGCCGCAACCTCTTCACCGTTCATGAGCGTGAACGCGTCGCCGACATTTTGCGCCCGGCCAGTGCGACCGATGCGATGGACGTAATCTTCGGCGTGTTCAGGCACGTCGTAATTGATGACGTGACTGACGCCGGCGATGTCGAGGCCGCGCGCGGCGATGTCGGTCGCGACCATCACTTCGTATTTGCCTGACTTGAAACCTTCGAGCGCTTCGATCCGCTCGCGCTGGGTGCGATTCGAATGGAGAACCGCCACGGAATGATTTCCCTGTTTCAACTTGTGCGCGATGCGATCGGCGCCGTGTTTGGTTCGGGAAAAAATGAGCGCGCTATCGAAATTGGTTCGTTCGAGCAGCGCCATGAGAAGATCGAACTTTTGTTCGGCCGCGACCGGATAAACCGCATGGGTCACGGTTTCGGCCGGCGAACGGCGGATGCCGATTTCCACCAACTCAGGATCGCGCAAGACCCACGCCGCGAGCCGTTCGATTTCTGGTGGCAGCGTTGCCGAGAAAAGAAGTGTTTGGCGATCGGTCGAAATTTTTTCGACGATACGGCGGACATCCGGCAGAAAACCCATGTCGAGCATGCGATCGACTTCATCGAGCACCAGAACGTTGACCTGGCGCAAATCCATCGTGCGTTGCTCGAGCAGATCGAGCAGCCGGCCGGGCGTGGCGACGAGAACATCGACCCCACGTTTCAGGTCTTCGCGCTGTTTTCCGTAGCCGACGCCGCCGTGCACAACGGTCGCGCGCAAATCGGTGAAACGGCCGTAATCGCGGAACGCGGTCTCGACTTGCGCGGCCAGCTCGCGGGTTGGCTCGAGCACGAGGCATCGGAACGCGCCGTGTTTGGCCAGCAAAGTTAAGATCGGCAGGGCAAACGCCGCGGTTTTGCCGGTGCCGGTCTGCGCCGTGCCAATTAAATCTTTGCCAGAAAGAATAATCGGGAAGGCGCGAAGCTGGATCGGCGTGGGCTCGGTAAAGCCCATCGCCTGGGTGCCGTGCACGACTTCCGGCGAAAGTTCGAAATTATTAAATGACACGAGGTGAAACTAGAGCGCAGATTCCTGGAAGCAATCGGCGTACTCAATATGACAAGAGTATTTGTTGTTGCGGACACTCATAACAAGTTGCCGCAGAAAATTGTCGATCTTGCGCGCGACGCGGACGAGATCTGGCATCTCGGCGATGTTTGCGCGGAAATCATTTTGGATGAACTGCGCGCCATCGGTCCGCCGGTCACGATCGTGCGCGGGAATTGCGACAGCAATTCCGAGTGGCCGCTGGTTGTCGATCTTACGCGAGAGGGTTTGAGATTTCGGCTGGAACATATTCCGCCGGATCTTCTGCCCGATGATGTCGATGTTATTTTGCATGGTCATACCCACGTCCCGGGAAATGAAAAGCGCGGTGGCGTTCTGTTTCTAAATCCGGGTTGCGTCACGCGACCGAACCAAGGTTCGCCCGCGAGTGTTGCCTGGCTCGAAATCGCCAATGGAAAAATAAAGTGGCGATTAGTCCCGCTGCGCTGAAATGCGGATCTATTTCTCCTCGCTTGATTTCCGGCTGAACCAACGCCGCTTTTTCTTTGGCTCCTCCGCTGCCGGCGCTTCCTTTTCTTTCGCCTTGGGCTCTTCGCGTTTCGTTTCTTTCTGTTTTGGCTCGGCCTTTGGCTCTTTCTTTTTCGCCTTCTTTTCTTCGGCCGGTTTTTCTTCGACCACGACCTCGGCATCAACCCATTCGATGAACGCCATCGAAGCGGAATCGCTCTTGCGCTGACCGAGTCGCACGATGCGGGTGTAGCCGCCATTGCGTTCGGTCGATCGCGGCGCGATTTCGTCGAACAATTTTTTGACGGCGTCTTTGTGTCGCAACGTCGAGAAGGCCGTGCGGCGCGCGTGAATCGAGCCGTTCTTGCCGAGCGTAACCATTTTTTCGGCAATGGGGCGGACCGCTTTCGCTTTGGCCAGTGTGGTTTTGATCCGCTGATGCTCGATTAAATTGCAAACCTGATTGGCAAGCAGCGCATTGCGATGCGCAGCTTTGCGGCCGAGCTTCACCGTCTTTTTTTGATGTCTCATCGGTTTGCCCTAATCGGATTATTTGCGTTCGGTTGCGGCGACAGCAGCGCCGTTTCCAGAAGCGCCATCGGGTCCGGCAACAGGCTCGACCAAGCCGGCCTCGAATTTCATCCCGAGACTCAGGCCGAGCTGTTGCAGTTTGTCTTTGATCTCGTTGAGCGACTTCTTGCCGAAGTTGCGATACTTGAGCATTTCGCTTTCGGTCTTCTGCGCGAGCTGGCCAACGGTGGTGATGTTGGCGTTGTTCAAGCAGTTGGCCGCGCGCACGCTGAGCTCGATTTCGTTGACACTCATGTTGAGCAGCTTCTTGAGCTTCAGGTTCTCCTCGCTCACGCCCGCCGGCGTTTCGTCGAACTCGATCACTTCTTCGTTGAAGTTGACGAACACGTCGAGGTGATGGCGCAGAATCGCGGAGGCTTGGAGCAGCGCGTCGTCCGGAGTCAATCGACCGTCGGTCCAGACTTCGAGAATGAGCTTGTCGTAATCGGTGCGTTGGCCGACACGCGTATTCTCGACCGCATACTTCACGCGCGTGACCGGTGAGAAAATGGAATCGATCGGGATCAGGCCGATCGCTTGGTCGGCGCGTTTGTTTTCTTCGCCGGTGGCGAAACCGCGACCGACGCGGACTTCGAGCTCGGCGTCAAATTTGTGTTTCTTGTCCAAGGTGCAGATGACCAGCTTCGGGTTGAGCACCTCGTAGCCGGCCACTTCCTGGATGTCCCCGGCAGTGACTTCGCCTTCCTTGTTCACCATCAACGAAAGTTTTTTCGGCTCGTGATCTTCGGCTTTGAATTTCACCTTCTTGAGGTTGAGCACGATGTCGGTCACGTCTTCAACCACGCCAGGGAGCGTGGCGAACTCATGTTGCGCGCCGGTGATTTTTACCGCGGTAATGGCAGCGCCTTCGAGCGACGAAAGCAAAACGCGCCGGAGCGAATTTCCGACGGTGTGCCCGTAGCCGGCTTCAAACGGCTCGGCGGTGAACCTGGCGTAAGTGTCTGTGGCTGTGCTCTCATCTTTGGTGAGAGTCTTCGGCATTTCAAAACGACCGTAACGAACTGGCATATGTTTTAGGGATGAAGGATGAGGGATGAATTATGAAAAGAGAAAATGCGTCTGCGGCTTTTTCATCCTTCTTCGTTCAACCTTCATCCTTTCGGATTGCCGGGTTTCCCCTGGCGAGTGTGGTCTCACGTCTAGCGACGGAGACCCAGGGACCAACGGCGTAATTTTAAAAACTCGCTGCGGAGCGTGGAATAAAGAGCATCAAGGCACTTTTGCAAGTGGTGATTTAGCCGAACCTAGCCTTCGACGATTTCGTCCGGCAACCCGGAAGATGTCGATCTTTTCGGAAAATACGAAGCCAGCGCTTTCCCAGCTTCCTCGATCGTGTCGACCAAAGCGTGGCTGAACTTCTCATTTCGAAAATGCTCGCGCATTCCTTCCACCAGGCGTTGCCAAAATTGCTCGCCGCACTTTTCGTGGATCGCCTTGTCGCCCACGACGGCGAACTTGTGGGCGCGCGGCGCGACGAAAATGAGGACCGCATTGCGCTCGGGGGCTTTATGCATTCCGAGCCGGTGAAATTTTTTCTGCGCAGCGATCAACGGATCGACATCCAGCTTGCCGCGCTGAATAAAAACCCGAATCTGGCCCGAAGTTTTCGATTCGGCCTCGCGAATTGCGCCGACGATCCGATCGTGTTCGAGTTTGCCGAGAAATTCTTTCGTTCTCATCACTACCAGCTGGAGCCTGCGCCACCGCCGCCGAAACTTCCGCCGCCGCCGCTAAATCCGCTGAATCCAGCGCCACCGCCGCCGGATGACCAGCCACCGCCACCGCCCGAACCAAGCGCCCAGGCCCATCCCGCGCCGGAGCTGCTGTAATGATATCCGCGTTTTCGACCCAATCGCGACAGAATCAGCGCGACGATGATAAAGAGGACAAAGAAAACGAGATTGCCGCCGAAATTGCCCGTCTCGCTATGCCGCTCTCTCGCTGTTTTTCCAGTTCCTTTGTACTCGCCGCGGACCGCTTTGAAGATTGAATCGATGCCTTCGGACAGTCCGCCTTCGTAATCGTTGCTCCGAAAATGCGGTTTGATGCGGTATTCGGTGATGTCGAACGCGGTGGCATCGGGAAGTGCACCTTCCAAACCGTAGCCGACCTGAATGAACATCTTGCGGTCTTGGGTGAAGACGAACAGCACCACGCCGTTGCGTTTTTCCTTTTGTCCAACGCCCCATGCCTGTGCGACGCGTTGCGTGTAATCGGCAATCTCCGAGTCGCTTTCCATTTTTGGAAAGACCGCGACCACGACTTGATTGGAAGTCTCACGTTCGAATTGAGCGAGCTGTTCGTTGAAGCGATTAGCGGCTTCTTTTGAAACGACGCTGGCGTAATCGTTGAAGTAGGCGGCCGGTTTCGGTGGAATGACTTCCGCCGCGCGCGACTCAATCGCGACGAACGCGATAAACGTTGCAAGACTAAATGCGATTCGTTTCACACGAAAAACTGTAGAGGCAGCCGTCTCGGCTGCAATGGCGCGGGCGACACGCCCGCCACTACAGCAAGATCGACAATCACTCTTACGGCGTGCCCGCAGGCGAGGCTACGGGTGCCGGCGAGGCGAAATTGAACTGCACCGGCGGCGGTTTTTCCGCGCCCGGTTGGGCGTTAAAGAACGGCCGCGGCGAAAAGCCAAACATGCCGGCAAATAACTTCGTCGGGAACGTCATCACGGCAGTGTTATAGCTCTGCACCGTTTCGTTGAATTTATTGCGCTCGACCGAGATTCGATTCTCCGTCCCTTCGAGTTGCGCCTGCAGGCTGAGGAAATTCTGGTTCGCGCGCAATTCCGGGTAACGTTCGCTCACGACTAGCAAGCGTGAGAGCGCGTTGCTCAACTGGCCTTGCGCGGCTTGGAATTGCTCGAGTTGCGCCGCATCGGTAGGCGCCTTATTCGGATCCAATTGCACGCGCCCGACGCTGGCGCGCGCGTTGGTTATCTCGGTCAGCGTGGATTTCTCGAAATTGGCTGCGCCTTGCACGGTGTTGACCAAGTTTGGAATCAAATCCGCGCGCCGCTGATAAACATTTTGCACCTGCGCCCATTGCGCGTCGACCCCCTGCTGCAATTTGACCAAACGATTATAGGTGCCCATCAGAGCGAGTCCCGCAACGATCGCGATAAAAAGAATGATGACGAGGAGACCGCCGCAACCGATCGCAAACTTGTTCATAAGGTCGACAATGTAAGTGTCAGCAACCGTTCAGGAAAGAGCTGGCTAAGTCAAACCCGCTATCGGCCGAGGACGAGGCGCAAAAAATATGCGTCGGAGAACTTCGCGCTCCATCCCTGCCGGACGATGAGCGCGTTCAGCGACGGAATGATAAACAAGCGTTCATAATTCGAACCGAGCGCGACGACCGTGTCGGGCGGCGCTGCTCGGCAAACGCAGATGCCGGTCCAATGTGCGCGTTGCCATTTCAGGTCCAACTCTTTTTCGAGATCGATCTCGCGAGCGTTCGGTGCTTGCCGGTTCAACCAAAACGTCAGGCCGTAAGAAGGATTTGCGCTCGAACCGATGAACGCCTGGCCGAGCAAGTTCGCGGGAATAATTTGTTTCCCGTGATAACTTCCGTGGCCAAGCATCAACTCGCCGAACCGCCCCCATTCCCGCGCGCTCAGTTCGAAGCCGCTGGCCGGAAGCGGATTGCCGCGAAAATCTTTTTTGAATTCGAGACTCGTTAGACCGAGCGGTGAAAGAACATTCTCATCCAAATACGAGATGGTCGAGCGCCCGTTCAGTTTTCGCCGCAAGACTTCGGCGAAAATTTGGAGATGACTCGGGCCGTAAGTGAAGGCGGAACCTGGAGCAGCAGCGAGCGGCAATTGAATTGCGGCGGCATTTCGGTCGCGAATCGACTCGCTATGAAGATGCGGCGCCGGCTCGATTCCATCGGTTTGATTCAACAACTGGCGAATCGCAATCTGCGATTTGCGCGGATCGTTTTTCCATTCGGTAATGGTGTCGGCGACGCGGTCGTCGAGCTTGATCAAACCATCGCGCACGGCGCAAAGCGCCGCAATGCCCCAAAAGCTTTTGGTGCCGCTGAAAATCTTGCAGCGCAAATCGGCCCCGCCGCCATTGGCGTAATGCTCGAAAACGGTGCGCCCGTTCTGCATCACGAGCATGGAAAAGCCGCGCTTGTTTTCGGAATAGCTGGCGGCGCGCGCGCAATTGCCGGGCTGAATGTCGGCGATGGACGATGGCGCTGATACGATTATCGCCAGAAACGACAGCGCGACAAAGCGCGCCGTCATTCCGGTGCTGATGCTGGTGTCGCCGAGGTTGCGCTTTGGTCGTCGGGCGCGGGCACGGATGGGCGCGGGCTCACCGGCAGATGACGTGTGCGGAGTTCCTCAACGTTTGGCAGTTCGTCGAGATTGCGCAGACCGAAATGGTCGAGAAAAAATTCGGTCGTTTCGTAAAGCAACGGACGACCGGGAATCTCGGCGCGTCCCGAAATTTTGACGAGCCCGCGCTCCATCAACGTTTGCAAAACTCCATCGATGGTGACGCCGCGGACTGCTTCGACATCGGCGCGCGTGATTGGCTGGCGATAAGCGATGATGGCGAGCGTCTCGAGCGCGGGCGAACTCAAGCGCGCCGGTTTCGGCGCGGGGAAAAGACCGCGCACCCATTGGGCGTATTTTGGATCGCTGGCCAGCTGCCAACCGTCGGCTTTTTCCGCGAGCTGAAATCCGTGTTCGTGTTCAATGTAATCGACCTTCAACTGCTCAATTGCGGCGGCGACTTCGGGCGGTCGGATTTTCGCGAATTCGTTGGGTGAAAATTCATCCTCGGCGCCGGCGTTATGGAGAACATCGACAATCTCTTTGATCGAGAGCGGCTTTTGGGCGCTGAAGAGCAAAGCCTCAATTACCCTGGCGAGCGTCATATGATCTAATTTGCGCCGATCGCGCTTTGAATTGCGTCCGCGATGCGGTTGGCGTGTTTGTCGATCTTATCGAGCTCACGGCCCTCGATCAAAAGGCGGATCTTTGATTCCGTGCCGGAGTAGCGGAGCAGAACACGGCCTTTGCCGGCCAGCTCGCGCTCAACTTCATCGCGCAATTTCACCACTTCACGCAGTTCCTCGATCGGTGGTTTTGATTTCACTACCAGATTGCGCTGCGCCTGCGGATATTTTTTGAGACACTTCTTCAATTTACTCAACGGCTGACCGGTCTCGTGCATGATGCGTAAAATCTGGAGCGCGCTGATGATTCCATCCCCGGTGGTCGTGAAATCGCGAAAGATGATGTGGCCGCTTTGCTCCCCGCCGAGATTGAGATTTTGCTTCATCATTTCCTCAATCACGTAACGATCGCCCACTTTTGTGCGGATCATTTTGCCGCCGTTGGCCGCGAGCGTTTCGTCCAGGCCAAAGTTGCTCATCACCGTCGCGACAAGTGTATTTTCGCGAAGCTGATTCGTTTTCAAGAGATCGAGCGCGACGATCGCGAGAATTTCATCGCCGTCGACGATCTCGCCGTTCTCGTCGCAAAGAAGAACGCGGTCGGCATCGCCATCGTGAGTGATTCCGACGTCGGCGTTGGCGAGATTCACAGCCCGCTGGATTTCTTCGGGATGCATGCTGCCGCAGCCGTCGTTGATGTTCACCCCGTTGGGCTCGTTGTGAATGATCGCCACTTCGGCGCCGAGTTCGCGCAAAATACAGGGCGTGGATTTGTAAGCCGCGCCGTTGGCGACGTCGACCGCGACACACATTCCTTCGAGCGACATGTCACGGGGGAAACTGCGTTTCGCGAATTCAACATAGCGCCCAAGCGCGTCATCGATGCGCGCGGCGCGCCCGATTTTTCCCGCAGTTGGGCGGATGTTGTCGATCTTGCCAGTGAAAACGAGGTCCTCGATTTGCGCTTCGATCTGGTCGTCGAGTTTGTAGCCGTCGTGCCGGAAAAATTTGATACCGTTGTCCTCGTAAGGATTGTGCGAAGCGGAAAGAACAATGCCGGCATCGGCCCGCAATGAACGCGTGATGTAAGCCACACCCGGCGTTGGCAAGGGACCAATGATGAGAACATCGACACCGAGCGAAGTGATTCCGGCGACGAGCGCGTTCTCGAGCATGTAACCGGAAAGGCGAGTGTCTTTGCCAAGCACGATTTTCGGGCGCGCGCCTTCCGGGAGCGTGCGCGGATTCAGTTGGGTGAAAACATGCGCGGCAGCGCGGCCAAGTTTGAGCGCGGTCTCGGCCGTGACCGGCTCGACATTGGCGACACCGCGGACGCCGTCAGTGCCGAAAATCTTTGTCGCCTGTTTCACAGCCTTACTGAAACGCTCCAATACCGGTTCGTAAACGGGAAAGTGAAGTGATCATCGCGTTTAGGTAGATTCGGTTTTGGCCGCGATTTCTTTCTTTGCTGTTTTCATTTCGTTGATTTTGCGGTGCAACGTGCGCCGGCTGATCCCGAGTTTTTTTGCGGCCGCAGTGACGTTGCCATTCGTGGTCGCCAGTGCCTGCAATATAAGCTTGCGCTCCGTTTCGTGGAGATCGAGCGGGCTGGTTTTCTCACCGAAAGCTTTGGTCGGGGAAATTCCGCGCGGGAGAGTTGCGCCTGCCGCCTGTCGCAAAGCAGAAGGTAAATCGCGCGGCGCAATTTTTGATCCCGTTGCCATGACGACGCCATGTTCGATGGCGGTACGCAGTTCGCGGACGTTACCAGGCCAGTTGTAGGTTAGCAGGGCGTTCATCGCTTCGGGCGTCAGATCGGCAACTTCCTTGTTGTTCGCTTTGGAAAATTGCCGCAAAAACGCGCGCACCAACAGCGGGATGTCGTCTTTGCGCTCGCGCAACGGCGGCATGACGATCCGCACCACGTTGAGACGAAAATACAAATCATCCCGAAATTTTCCCTCTTTCACTAATTGCTCGAGATTTTTGTTGGTTGCGGCGATGAGGCGGACGTCCGCACGCAAAGTTTGATTGCCGCCCACGCGCTCAAAGGCGCGCTCTTCGCTGATCACGCGCAGCAATTTTACTTGTGTCGCTGGCGGAATTTCGGCGACTTCGTCCAAGAAAATTGATCCGCCGTTCGCTTGCTCGAAGCGCCCGATCCGGCGTTCATGCGCGCCGGTGAACGCGCCTTTTTCGTGGCCGAACAATTCGCTTTCAAGCAATGTGGGCGAAAGCGCGGCGCAATGGACAGTGACGAATTTCGCTTTGTTGCGCCGGCTCAAATTGTGGATCGCGTGTGCGGCCAGTTCCTTGCCCGTGCCGCTTTCGCCTTCGACCAAGACATTCGCCGAGGACGGCGCGACCTGGCGGATGGTGTCGATCACTTCATGCAACGCCGGCGATTCGCCGATCATGTTCTCGAGGCCGTAACGTTCGTCGACTTGTCGCCGCAGCGTTTGATTCTCCTGCTCGAGCTTACTCTCCCGCAGAGCGCGCGAGATCAGCATTTCCACTTTGTCGAGATTTAGCGGTTTGGTCACGAAATCGTAAGCCCCGCTCTTCATCGCTTCGACCGCGGTGTCGACCGAGCCGTAGGCCGTCATCATGATGCAAGTCGGCGGCCGCGGCATTTTTAGTGCGCGCTCGATTAATTGCATTCCGTCTTCGGCGCCGAGGCGGAGATCGGTCAAGAGAAGATCGACATCTTCGCGCTCGAGGACATTCATTGCGCTGGCAATATCGCCCGCCACATAGACATCGTAATCGTTTTCGAGCAGGCGGCGCAGTCCGTCCCGCGTATGTTTTTCGTCATCAACGATAAGGATGATGGGTTGGATAGAATCCATGAATAGCTTTCGGAAATGGCAAGTGCGCCATTTATTCTCACTCAATCACGCCATCTCTCAATCAGGAAGATAATGCTAGCAAGTTTCGGAACTGGCGGTAAAAGCGCACGATGCCGTTGAAAGTAGTTTTAATTATTTTGATCGTTTACGCGATCGGGTTCGCAATTTTGCTGGCGCGAAAGGCGCCGCAGCGCAAATCGTCGAAACCAATTTCGCGCGGCTGGGGCAATCGACTGCGAATCCTGATTATTGGTGCGACCGGACGGACCGGGCGCGAGTTTGTCCGGCAGGCATTGGAACAGGGTCACCAAGTTACGGCGCTCGTGCGAAAGCCGAAGAAGATGAAGCTCGAGCACCCGAATTTGCGCGTCGTTAAAGGGAACGTTGCTGACTACGCTTCAATCGAATCGGCAATGCGAGGGCAGAGCGCGGTGGTCTGCGCGATCGGGACGAAGCGGTTCTTTTATCCGAACCGTGTCTTATCAAAGGGGACAGCGAACATTCTTCGCGCGATGAAAAGTTGCAATGTGCCGCGCCTGGTTTGCGAAAGTTCGCTCGGCGTCGGCAACAGTGTTGGCCAGCTCGGGCTGATTTACACGTTCTTTGTCGTGCCGGTGATTTTACCGTTTATTTTTTACGACAAAGTCCGCCAGGAAAAATTAATTGAAGAGAGCGACGCCGACTGGGTGATCGTGCGCCCAGCCGTTCTCACGAATGCGCCAGCGCGCGGGAAGTATCGGCACGGCCGCAAGATTGGAAATTACATTTGGACCAATCGAATTGCACGCGCGGACGTCGCCGATTTCATGCTCAAGCAATTGACGGATGACGATTATATCGGCTCGGCCGTCGGTGTTGCCTGGTAGAAGCGCCGGCTATTGCCGCGTCGACGGTGCTTCGTGATAAGGCGAGCCGGATTGATAAAGGGCGATCTTATTTCGCAGCGATTCGGCGAGAGATGTGATGCCGTTGGCATCGGCGATTTGAAGCGCGTCTTTCGCAGCGGCGACAGCTTTGTCGAATTCACGGTTTTCCGCGTAGGCAGCGGCAAGTGTGTGAAGCAGAACCGGATCGTTTCCATCGGTCGCTAGAACGGCCTGTTCTGCGAGTTCCACGCCGGCAGATAAGCGAGGGCGGTGGCAACGATTAGCGCGAGACTAAGGAGCCAGATCCGTTGCGAATTTTTAGCTGCGCTTCTTGCGTCCGACTTCGCCATTCAATTCGCGCTCGAGGTCGATTTCGAATCTCCTGCTTCCAGCATACGAACGCGTCGGTCGATGTAGGGCAGACGAATCGTCAGCGTGAGTCCTTTACCTTCACTGCTTTCAATCGACATTTCGCCGCCGTGTTCGCGCACAATCCGGCGAACGATCAAGAGGCCGAGTCCAGTGCCACTTGTCTTGGTGGTAAAATAGGGCTCGAAGACGCGGCTGAGATTCTCCGCCGAAATTCCGCCACCCGTATCCGTGAAGCGCACGATCACGTGTGATTCGTCCATATCGGTGCGAATTCGCAAGATTCCGCGGGACTTCATCGCTTCGAAACTGTTTTTGATCACGTTGTAAAACGCTTGCTTCATCTGGTCGCGGTCGAGCTCGAGCAGCGGCAGATCGGAGCGCAGTTCCTGCTCGACGACGATGTCGCGGTCTTTGATTTCCGGCGCAAAAAAACGGACCGCTTCTTCGACAATGGCATTGATGTTTTCCGGGCGCAGCTGCGGACGGGTTGGACGAATCGCACGCAGGAATTGACTGATAATGGAATCGAGCCGGTTCACTTCCGCACGCGCTACTTCGACCGATTCCTGAAGTTCGGCGCGTTTTGAGCCGTCGAGGTTGCGCGCTTCGCGTTCAATCAGCTGTAAATGAATGTTCAGGGAATTGAGTGGGTTGCCGATTTCATGAGCGACGCCGGCGGCGAGCAGAGTCAGCGCGTTCAAGCGCTCCGACTCGATTGTTTGCTGTTCGCTGCGCCGACTTTCAGTGATGTCACGAAGAATGATCGCGTGTCCGACCTTTTCGCCCGAGGTGTCGATTTTTCGATTGCCAGTCGCGCCGGAGCTTTGCGAAGGCGGATCGATCTTATCGTCAGTCGGCTGACGTTCGATTACGAGAGGGACGCTGTAGAAATTGATGAAGCGGTTAGACGGATAAAAGATTTCCATGTCGCGGCTGACCGCGCCTTCCTGTGACAGAGCGTTCCAATCCAAGCCGCGAACCCGCTCGTCCAAGCGTTTACCGAGCGAATCTTCCGCTTCCAATCCAAACAATTGGCAGGCGGCGTTGTTCAAGTAAGTGATTTGGCCTTTCGCGTCGGTGACGATGATTCCTTCCTGGATGGAATTGAAGACCGTTTCGAGAAAGCCTTTCTCTTGCGCCAGACGCAGAAAATAATTCTGCACCTCCTCCGGCCCGATCTTGCCGAGGCGCCCGATCAGTTTTTCAACGAACCCGGCTTTCATGAGCTGGTTGTAGCCTCAATCTTCGACATTTCGACGCGCAGATAATTCAAGACCACCGGTGCCAGCACCATTCCAGGAATGCCCATCAAACGTTCCCCGATGACGAGCGCGATTAGTGTCAACCAGATCGGATTACGAATACGATCGCCGATAATTTTGCTGTTAAGGAAATATTCCAGTTTGTGAATCGCGATCAGGAAAATGAGCGCAACGAGCGCGGTCTTCAACGAAACCGTGAAGGCAACGCAGACAATGATCGTGTTACTGACGAGATTTCCGACGATTGGGAGCAGGCCGCAAAGAAATGTTACTCCGATGAGCAGGGGCGCGTCTGGCAGCTGAACGGTCAGCACAAAAATGGCGGTCAGGAACGTGTTGATGAGGGATATGGTAATCTGTGCGCCCATTACTGTGGCGAAGCTTTGGTAGAAATCGCGGAAACGCGCAGAGAGTTCGCCGCCAAGAACTGAATAGAGATTGTTTCGGGAAGCCGGAACTCTTCGAGAAATATCCAGTTGGCTGTTAATGAACAAACTGACCGCCGCCACAATTCCGATCGCGACAAATATTAAGACCGTGGTGGCGCTTCTGGCGAAGCTCGCGACGTCTTTTAGATAGTTCGTTTCTTCCTTGAAGGCGTCGATGACGAATGCCTTCAGGCTATCGAAATCGGTAAAAGGCAACTCGATCTGCCGCGCTTGGGCCCAGGCGCTGGCTGACGGAAGAGAGCTATCGGCAACTTCTGGTAATTCGCGGATCGCGGCCCGAGTAAAGTATGCGGCGCCGCAAGCGATCCCGCCGACAACCAGGACAAACAAAATGAATGCGACCCACTTGTTTTTTGTGACTGCGAGCAATTTGCACAACGCAAAATAGGAAAACAGAACCGCCAGCAGTGGCGCGCCGAGTCGTAACCAACCCGCCAGTACCAGCGTGGACACGAGCACGGCGTAGGAGATTCGTCTCGGCGTTAACATGGTCGGCCTCCGTCAGCTGTCCTCAATACAGCTTTCACGACGAAGTGAAATTCTTCACTTCAGCGGGAAATAACAACAAAAGAATCAGCGCTTCGCCGGTTCGTAATCCTCGGGCGCTTGCTGTCCGGTTTCTTTTTCGGCCCGTTCTTTCAACGCGGCTTTACGGGAAAGTTTTACCCGGCCCTTGTCGTCGATCCCAATGCATTTGACCCAGATCATGTCGCCAATTTTAACGACGTCTTCGGTCCGTTTCACTCGGAAATCGGCCAACTCAGAAATGTGCACCAGACCGTCCTTGCCCGGCAACACTTCCACGAATGCGCCGAACTCTTTGGTGGAAACGACGCGACCCTGATAAGTCTCACCAATCTCGATCTCCTTCGCCATCCCGCCGATGATTTCCTTGGCACGCGCCATCGATTCGCCGCTGGTGGCGTAAATGTGGACTGAGCCGTCGTCTTCAATATTAATCTCTGCGCCGGTCTCGGCCACGATCCCCTTGATCGTTTTGCCGCCCGGTCCGATGAGCGCGCCGATCTTCTCGGGATTAATTTTAATCGTCTCGATTCGCGGCGCGTACTTGGAAAGTTCGGCCCGCGGTTTGTCGAGCGAACCGCGCATGGTCTGAAGAATCTTGGTGCGGGCTTCTTTGGCGCGAGTGATCGCCTCAGCCATGATTTTGTGGCTGACGCCTGGGAGTTTCAGATCGAGCTGGAATCCGGTCACGCCATTATCCGTGCCGCAAAGTTTGAAATCCATGTCTCCGAAATGATCTTCCGAACCGATAATGTCAGTCAGCAGTTCGTACCGTTTCAATTGTCGATCTTCGCCGTGCTCGGTCACGAGTCCGACCGAAATTCCGGCGACCATTCCCTTAACCGGCACACCCGCGTCCATCAGCGCGAGCATTCCGCCGCACACGCTCGCCATTGAAGTCGAGCCGTTGGATTCCATAATCTCACTCGAAATTCGAATCGCGTATCGAAAATCATTTTCGCCGGGCACAACCGGTTCGATCGAACGCTCCGCCAAAGCGCCATGCCCGATCTCGCGGCGTCCGGGCCCGCCCGTCCGGCCGGTTTCGCCCACGCTGAACGGCGGAAAATTGTAATGCAGAATGAAGCGCTTCGAAGTTACTCCGCCACCGTAGGCGTCGATGTTTTGCGCTTCTTCAATTGGCGCGAGCGTAACGAGCGCGAGCGCCTGGGTTTCGCCGCGCTGAAAAATTGCCGAGCCGTGTGCTCGCGGAATCACTCCGACTTCGCAAGTGATTTGCCGCAAATCCTGATAACCGCGGCCATCCATACGTTTCTGTTTTTCCAGAATGCTTTTGCGAAACGCTTTCTTCTGGACGTGGTCGAATGCCTGCGAAATTGAGAACGCATCGGTCTCGGGATATTTTTCCAAGATCGACATCTTCACTTCTTCACGCAGCGCTTCGACGGCCTTGGCGCGGGCGACTTTGCCCGGCGTGTAAAGCGCGGATTCAATTCGGTCGCCGGCCACTTGATAAGCGATTTCGAGTAACTCTGGTTTGACGTTGAGCAACGGCATCTCGCGTTTTGGTTTCGCGATCTGCGACGCGAGCTCTTTTTGAATCCGAATCATCTCGCGCGTCTGCTCATGCGCGAACTCGAGCGCTTTCGCGAAATCGGCTTCCGGGATTTCGTCGGCCGCGCCTTCAATCATGATGACGTCGTTTTCAGTGCCGACGTAAACCAGGTCGAGATCGCTTTGTTGCCGCTCGGTGTGAGTTGGGTTCGCGACGAACTGTCCGTTAACCCGGCCGACGCGCACCGCGCCAATCGGACCGGCGAATGGAACGTCCGAAACAGACAGCGCCGCCGAGGCGCCGTTGATCGCGAGAATGTCCGGATCGTTCTCGCCGTCGGCGCTGAGCAAGATCGAGATGATCTGCGTGTCGTAAAAGTAACCTTGCGGGAAGAGCGGCCGCAGCGGCCGATCGATCATCCGCGAAGTAAGCGTTTCCTTTTCGGTCGGGCGACCTTCGCGTTTGAAGTAACCGCCGGGAAATTTTCCGGCAGCGGCTGCTTTTTCACGGTAATCGACCGTGAGCGGGAAATAATCCTGACCTTCCTTGATCGCGGTGGCGGAGACTGCGCTCACTAACACCATCGTGTCGCCGCACGACACGATGACTGCGCCGTCGGCGAGCTTGGCGATTTTGCCGGTTTCTATCGATATCTGATTAGACCCAATTTGGGCTGTGACCTTCTGTTGCATTGTAATTTTCCTGGATGTGCGAGTTCCAGGTCGGTCACCCTGACTGTAGGTTTTAACTCCGAAATTTCCGGACGGACCTAAAACCTAAATTCAAGGTGCCTGGCGACCTGGTTGTCGCGTTGTTAATTTTCGAATCGGCGTCGCACTGAAACGCGGACGCTAAGATCGACATCCGGCCCGCGGTTATTTCCGCAGGTTTAGTTTGTCGATTAACTTCTTGTAGCGTTCGGCTTGGGACCGGCTCAAATAATCGAGCAAACTCCGGCGCTGGGCCACCATTTTAAGGAGACCGCGGCGCGAAGAATGGTCCTTGGCGTGGCTTTTCAAGTGTTCGGTCAGTTCCCCGATCCGGCGCGTCAACAGCGCGACTTGAACGTCTGCGCTGCCAGTGTCCTTCCCGTGCAACTGGAACTGCTTGATATCCAACGTTTCCGTGTTCTCAGCCATTTCGAAGCGCCTATTGTAGACTAAGACCGCGGAATCGCAAGGTCGCGACTTGAGCGTTTCAATGCATCATGGCCGCGCCCCATTTGCTCCAGACCCAGAGCAAAATAAGTGCGCCGATGATCGACATGATAAAGCCAGCCGGATGAAACGCGGAGCCAGGGGCCGGCTTGGAAAATATCCGCCCGATCAAACCGCCAACAATGGATCCGCCGATGCCTAGAAGCGCCGTCAGCAAGAAGCCCATTTGGAACCCCATGAAAGACTTGGCAATCCAACCGACAATGAAACCGATAATGATCGACCAAATGATGTGTAACATGAGGGTAATGCTAAACGCCTGGATGGCTTAAAGGCGATCCTTTTCTCACCGCTAAAATCGATGCGCCTTTGCTGAAGCTACGGCGCGGCAAGCATCTATTTGCGCCGGCGGTTCGCTTCGTCGATCGCGAGATATTCGTCGCGCGGCGGGCTGAACGTGTCGAGGACGCGGGTTTCGTCGATGGTCTCGACGCCGTGGGGAACGTTGCTCGCGAGATAGTATGAATCGCCGGTCTTCATTTCGTGTGGCGTTCCATCGACAATCAATTTCATTCGTCCGGACAAAACGTGGACGATCTGCTCCTGCGGGTGCTGATGCGCCGGCATCTTGCTCCCGGGCTCGAGCGTCGCCAGCATCTGATACATTGTTTTTCCGCTCGTCACCGTCTGGCGTTTGATGCCGGGACAAATTGCGATCCAGGGATTTTCGTTTTTCATAATCAGGCCTCGGGTTCGATCTTAATCCGAAAGTGGTAGGAGGAAATGCTCATCCGTCTGGAAAAATAGAAACGATGGGCGTCGAAACGCTGCACTCCGGAATCGAGCTCGAGATTTTCGCAGCCATGTTCGCGCGCCTGTTGGATTAACCAATCCAATAACTCACCGCCAAATCCACCAGAGCGGTCGCTCTCGCGCGTGACCAGATCGTCCACGTAAAGAAATTTTCCAGAGAAGAGCGATTCAAGAAAGCGATAACCGGCGACGGCGCGCACGTCGCCGTCGGACTCGACGAACGCGAGCAAATACCCTTGTTGCTGCTGACGCTGAACGCGCTCGATAAATTGTTCCGGGTTTTGAAACAGCGGTCGGAGTTCCCGCATAACCGGATGACAGCGCAAGATGTCTTTAGTCGTGGTTGCGACTGCGGTGCGCGATTTTGTCATGGGATGGATGTCGATCTTTGCTCGCGTTTGCCATCGTACCAGATGTGCAACCCGTCGCGCGAACGCGCTGCGCGGGGGCCGCACAGAATTACTCGAAAGGAATTTCCCAGGATTTCGCGCGCGGAATACATGCGGAGTTTGCGACCTGAAGTAACGATTGGTTCCGGCAGAATCGTAAATCGGCCGAGCTTTCGCAGCGCCAGGCTGAAGTAAATTTCTTCGCCGACAAAAAGAGTTTCGTCGAAGCCGCCGACGGCATCGAAGTTTTTGCGCGTCGTGAAAAGGAACGCGCCGGCGCCAAAGTTAAGTCCGAAATAAAGGACAGAGAAAGCTTTGATGAAGATGCGTGACCAGAGTGGAATCGTTCCGCCGATTACGATGCGCGCACTACCGCCCGCGCAACCTTGCTCCAGCGCCGCGATTGCACCGGCCACATGCTTCTGACTGATGTGGGTGTCGGCATCGACAAAGAGCAAGGCATCGCCCTGCGACGCGCGCGCGCCGGCGTTACGTGCAGCTGCGATCTGTCGCCTATTAATCGAAATGACTTTCGCACCGGCGTCGCGCGCGACCTGAACAGTCATGTCAGTGGAAGCATCGTCGACTACGACGATTTCATATGGCCGATCTCGAGCAGCTTCGCGAATCGCGGCGATGGTGGACGAGAGTTCCAGCTCCTCGTTGTAAGCCGGCACGATAAACGAGAGCACGTCCTTCTGTAGCGGCGCGACTTCTCTCCCGCAACTTTAGTGAATGGTAATGTCGCCGGTTACTGGATTGCCGCTGGCGGAGTAACCGTTGCTAAGATGGATCGAGAAGAAATCGTTAGTCCCCGGGTAACCGTTGTCGATCACGTCTACGGTGAAGCTCACGTTTGCTCCGTTAGCCTTGCCCTTGCCCGCGATGTGCGCCTGGTTCCCGTTGAAGGTAAGCGTGGTGATTTTGGTGGAATGGAATGAAAGCGGTGTTGCGGGATCATCGAACATCACGTTACCGATGATCTTGGTCTTTTTCTTGAATTTCTGCAGTGCCACGCCGAGATCGAAGCTCGCCTGATTCTCGTGCGGTCCCACGATCGTACCGTGTCCATCCACATCTGTAGGTGAAGTTGCCGGAGTCGGAGTAGGTGTCGGTGTCGGGGGAGGCGTCGGAGTCGGTGTAGGAAAAGGAGTAGGAGTAGGTGTCGGCGTGGGCGTTGGGGTTGGAGTGGGTGTCGGTGTTGGAGTGGGTGTCGGTGTCGGCGTAGGAGTAGGAGTAGGAGTAGGTGTCGGGGTAGGTGTGGGCGTAGGTTGCGGCTTGCACTTCCCCGCGCCGCCCGCGTTGTAGATCGCCTTGACTTCGTCAGCACTTAGGGCGCGATTGAAGATTTCCACTTCGTCGATCAGGCCATTCCAGAAATCGGACTGTGCGCTCAACGCGCCCAAATAGTTATTGCTCGCGCCGGACAGATCGAGCGCTTCAGAGTCGCTCGCAGTGCCGGTCACTGCGCCATCGATATACAGTGTCCATGTCGATTGGGATCTCGTTAAGGCAAAGTGGTGCCACTGGTCATTCGTGTAATCGCCGAGAGACCCAACCTGAATAGCATTGTTTCCGTTGCTGCCTCCGTTGCTGTTCCAGTAAACCCACAGACCAAAAGTGTCGTTGAAATCGAAGTCGAGGTTCCTGACTCCACCGGCCGGCGCGAAGTCGAGCGCGTACATCCGGCTCGTGCCGGTGGCGCGCGCCCAGAAATCGAATGTGAACTCGCCGGTGCCGAAGTTCCAGTCGGTGCTGTCCGGGATCGAAACGCTATCACCGTCGCCGTTGAAGCTAAATGCATCCCTTACCTCGCCCGGACCGAAACCTGCGCCGTTCAATGTGGCGTCATGACCGCCTTGGATGTCGGTCGTGTTATCATCGGCCGGCCACCAGGCAATCATATTATTCGGTGGCGAGACGCAGGGGCACTTACCCTTGCTTCCGGCGTCAAATATCTTTTGAATTTCAGCCTGACTGAGCGCGCGATCGAAGATTTCTGCTTCGTCGATCAAACCGTTCATCATATGGGTCGTGCCGACGTCGCGACCAATCAAGAGATCCGCCGTTCCGGAGAAAACAGAGGTCACGCTAGAAGTCTTGGACGCGACTTGTGCGCCGTTCACGTAGATCTTCCAATCCCCAGCATTGAATGTCGTGGCTACATGGTACCATGAACCGGTGGTGACGACTCCTGCTCCAGAGATCAGAGAGTCGAGGCTACTGCCATCGCCGCTAACATTGGAGCGAACGCTTCCGTCAGGCTGCAGATGTAACTCATAGCTACCATTTCCACTGTTAAACTTGCTAAAGAGCATCGGGAAATCGCTCAGGTCGGTTGTATTGACCCATGCATCCAATGTGAACTTCGTGGTGACATCGAGATTGTCAGCATCCGGCACAAGAACCCCGCCATTGCCATCGAAACTAAAAGCTTGACCTACTTTGCCTGGAGAAAAGGTGACCCCGGTTTGCAGTGTGCCGTTGTTGCCGTCCTCGACGTCCATTGCGTTACCCTCAGCTGGCCACCAGCTAATCATCCCGCCGGGCGCGGGCGTGCAGGTTCGACATTTACCTGCGCTGCCTGCGCTGTAGATCGCCGCGACTTCCGAATTGCTAAGTGCGCGAGAGAAAACTTCGACTTCGTCGATCAGACCGCCGAACGGATCGCTTACTCCATCGCCTGCCATACCTATCTTGGCCGACAAGTCGTTCTCTTCAGGTGTTCCGCCGTTGTCAGCGAAGACTGACGCAGGCGCGTTAACTCCGTTGATATAGAACAGCATTTTTGGACCCTCCACCGCATTACCGTCGTAGGTCACGGCAACGTGCTGGAAGCTACCAGTCGTAACAGCGCTATTCGTTTCGTATATTGTGAAAGCGCCATTAGTGTTGCGTACCGATGCAATCAGGTTGCCATCAGTGTTAATCTCCAAGAAGTAGCTGCGCGCGGTGTTTCCGTCGTCTTTGGAAATGATGGAGTGAGTGATCGAGAGGTTCGTGGGGTTGATCCAGGCATCGATCGTAAAAGTGACTGGAAGATCGACATCTCCAACATCGACATATTGATTGCTGCCATTAAGAGTAAATGCTTGTCGTACTTCGCCGGCGGCGAAGCCGGCGCCGTTTTCCAACGTCCCGTCGTTACCGTCCTTCGAATCAACGGCATCGCCTTCGGCGCGCCACCAACTCACCATCCCGTCCGGCGCGGGTGTGCACGGGCATTTGCCTAAGCTGCCCGCGTTGAAAATCCGGGCGACTTCAGTGTCGCTCAGCGCGCGATCGAACAGTTCTACTTCGTCAACGAGTCCTTTGAAATTACGGGTGTGAGTGGAATCGAACGCCCCGATAACAAAGGGCGCGGAAGTCGGCGTCAGATTTCCTGAAGAGGGACTGCCGGATGCAACCACGACTCCGTTGACGTAAAGCTTAGTGGTAGAAGTTTCAGCATTGCCATCGTAGACGACCGCAACGTGTGTCCACGTGTTAGTGGGCGGGGTAAAGTTCGCTTGGACGGCGCCGGTATTTGCTCGTCCAACCAGTACGCCCGGGTCGCCCGGTTCCCATTCGATTGCATAGCGCACAGTTCCATCGCCCGATTTACCAAAGAACCACGACTCGGTGGTGAGATCCGCGCTCGGATTGATCCACGCGTCAATCGTGACCTGGCTGCCGGTTAGATTGATCGAGGCCGAGTTGCCGGCGTCAACGTAATCATCGATTCCGTCGAAGTTAAATGCCTGGCCGACTTCGCCAGGAGCGAAGGTAGCGCCTCCGATCATTCCGTTATTGTCGTCCTGACTGTCATCAGCATTTCCTTCGGCCTTCCACCAACTGATCATGCCCGCCGGAGCTGAATCACAGCTAGCCAGACCGACGAATTCCAGCGCGTTGGCCATGATCTTTACCCCGTCGGTGGAAGAAACCCAAAAGTCGTTCCGGCTGTCGGTGGATGGCGGAAAGAAATTAAGATCCACCCGGCGATTTCCGTTGATAGTCCGGCGCGCGATCAGCGGCTCACCGTCCGACCAATCGGCCACTCGGACGGCATTCGCATTCAATATCGGATTACCGTCGCGAAAGGAGCTAGTGCCTCCGTCAAACGATGTCACGCCCGCCATTAGAGGGCTGCTCGGCTCGTAAACCGTTCCGAGCGTAAGCTGCCCGCTCCCTTGGCTGTTAGGCTCAAGGACGTAATAATCATCTGAAACGAAACGACCGCTCAGAGGAACCGATGCATCAGTGAAGACAGCGATCACCACCCCGCCGCCGCCGTCCACGTAATCGGCGAGATTGTTGCCCAGTGCGGTTGAGTCCCCAAAGCTGCTGTCGCTCCAAACCAACACGCTTTTATACGCCAGTAATTGCGCGAGCGTCGGTGTTGTGGTTCCGGCATCAATGGTGTCCACCTGACTGAAACGACCGGTGGCGACTAACTTGGATTGCACTTCGCTTACCCACGACGCGTTGTCCGCCGTGACCAGCGCAATCTTTGGCAAGCTCGGCGCCATTATTTTTGACGCAGTGGATTTCAACGGCGCCTTACCGAGCGCGAGCAACGCGCAAGAAAGCGCGGTGAGCCCCACCATCGCACCAAAAGCGCGATTAATTTTCAGCCATGAGGTTATAATTTGCATAATCGGTCTCCTGTTTTGATTGCGGAGGAATCAACTGAGCCGCGGGCAGCCAGAGAATTATTTTGGAACGCGCGCCTGTGCGCTGGGGTCATTCCGCGCTGAAAAGAAAAAATCATTTGAGCGCGCCGAAGTTCGGCGCTGCCGGAGCGATTCTTGCGTGAATATGCGTGATGCGGTCAAGCTTTTTCCGCAAGAGGCGAGACACGAATTGCACTAATTTTCACGAATTTCTTCGTCAGATTGGTGCCGATTCGTGTAATTGGTGTCTCACTCGCCGTCTCTGAATTTTACGTCCGGCTTTTTGCACTTCGCGATAAGGCAGAAGCCAGACCCGCCTCCGTCAAGACTTCGGCGCGGCAAGCAGAGCGAGGCGGCTACAACTTTAGTGAATGGTAATGTCGCCGGTTACTGGATTGCCGCTGGCTGAGTAACCGTTACTGAGATGGATTGAGAAGAAGTCGAGTGTGCCGGGTGAGCCGTTGTCGATCGCGTCTACGGTGAAACTCACTCTCGCCTTCCCATTCTTGCCGGCGCCCGCAATGTGAGCCGAGTTACCATTGAAAGTGAGCGTGGTCACCTTGGTTGTGCGAAACGAGATACCAGAAGCAGGATCGTCGTAGCCGAGGCCGCCGATGATCTTGGTTTTGTTTTTCACCATCTGCAGTCGCACATTGATGGAGAAAGTGCCCTCGGTCTCGTGTGGGCCAAGAATGGTACCGTTGCCGTCGACATCCTGAAGCGTATTAACCGGAGTTGCAGTCGGTGTCGGTGTCGGGGGAGGCGTAGGAGTTGGTGTAGGAAAAGGAGTTGGAGTTGGTGTTGGGGTAGGAGTTGGAGTAGGCGTCGGCGTGGGCGTTGGCGTCGGGGTAGGTGTCGGTGTAGGCGTAGGCGTGGGCGTCGGAGTAGGCGTGGGCGTGGGAGTAGGAGTTGGAGTTGGTGTCGGCGTGGGCGTTGGGGTTGGGGTTGGAGTAGGAGTCGGTGTCGGTGTCGGGGTAGGAGTTGGAGTCGGCGTCGGCGTCGGCGTAGCTTGAGGTTTGCACTTACCCGCGCCACCAGCGTTGTAGATTGCTGCGATTTCTTCATCGCTCAGGGCGCGGTTGAACAATTCAACTTCGTCAACCAATCCATTAAAGAATTCCTGGCTGCTTTCGTTCGTGGGATTTTCGTGATGGCCTATTTCGAGAGGACCAGAGGTGCTGGGAAGAATTAGTCCACCTTTTTCGACGCTGTTATCAAGCACGCCGTTGATGTAAACCTTTGCGATCGCGAGATTGCTGTCATACGTGCCAGCGATGTGATACCAAACATTGTCCTGGATCGTAGTGTTCGATAAGACGACGTCTTCCCACGAGCCGGTATTAAAAGCGAAATCGACCTGGCGCGTCTCCGACAGGACGATCAATCCATAACGGAGATTGTCACAACAGCCCGGGTTCGTGTCGGTTTGCTTAAGCAGAACAATGCAGTTGTCAGTGCAATTGCCCTTCTTCATCACCCATGCGTCAATGCTGATAGCGGCCTGAATGTTTTGATTGATGTTGTGCGGGATAGTGACGTATCCGCTTGATCCATCCAAGCTGAACGCTTCGCCGACCTCGCCATTCGCGTAGGTGGCACCGCCTACCAGCATGCCATGATTGTTATCTTGATAATCGAACGGGTTAAGATCCGCCGGCCACCAGCTGACCATGCCCGACGGTGGCGGTGTGCAGGGGCACTTACCTTTGCTGCCGGCGTCGTAGATTTTTTGAACTTCGTTCTTAGTCAAAGCCCGCCCGAAGGCTTCCGCTTCGTCAATCAAGCCGATGAAATTGGCGCTGGCGCCATTTGAACCGAGGAACAGGTCGTCAGTGCCTGGAAAGACCGAAGAGGTGTTGAACGTGTCTGATCCGACTACGGCACCGTTTACGAAAAACTGCACCGACCCGGCATCGAAGGTCACGGCCACATGTTGCCACTGGTTGGCGGAGACGACGCCGGCAGCGGTGCTGCGTGAATCATTAGTCGAGCCGTCGCTGCTGATGTAGAGGCGAAGGCTACCGTCGCTGAATACATCGAATTCGTAACTAATCGACGTGCCCGAGCCGTTGATCTTGCTAAAGAGAATCGCGGTGGTCAAAGGATTGGGATAAATCCATGCGTCGAGAGTAAACGCACTCGTAAAGTGGAGATTGTTCGCATCAGGGACCCTCACTACTCCATTATTAGACCCATCGAACTGAAAGGCCTGACCTACTTCGCCCGGCGCAAAAGTCACACCAGTGCCCACTGTCCCATTGTTGTTGTCCTCACTGTCGCTGGCGTTGCCTTCGGCCTTCCACCAACTGATCATTCCACCGGGAGCGACTGTGCAAGATCGACATTTACCCGCGCCGCCGGCGGCATAGATGGCCGCGACTTCGGAATCGCTAAGTGCGCGGTTGAACACTTCGATCTCATCGAGCAACCCGTGGAAAAAGTGTTGCACGCCGGCGCGAGTGCCAAATGCAAGCACGCCTGTGCTTGGACTGCGCGTGGCCGGGGCCGAGGCGGCAAGCGTGCCGTTAATGTAGACCTTCACGGTACTGCCATCGAATGTTTGCGCGACGTGAAACCACTGATTCAAAGGCACGCTGCCGTTGGCCGTACTAAACGATGTTCCATTAACGATGCTGAGAAGATTTTGATCGGGCGCATAAATGAAGATGGAATAGCTATCTTCGCCGCCTGAATCCTGAGTTTTGACCAGTAAGGCATCGTGACTCGATCCGTTAATCAACCCTTTCCAATAAACCCAGATGTCAAAACTATAGGCGGCGTTTGGATCCGGAAAACTATCCACCGTTACCGTCTGGCTCGTCCCGTTGAAGCTCATCGCCTGGTTCACCTCGCCCGCTTCAAACGTCGGCCCGCCGTTAACCGGTGTTCCGTTATGACCACCTTGTCTGTCGTCGAGATTCCCCTCGCCCGGCCACCAACCGGTCATTCCATCCGGTGCCGGTGTGCACGGACATTTGCCGTTGCTGCCCGCATTGAAAATTCGAGCAACTTCAGTCCCGCTCAGCGCGCGCTCGAACACTTCGACCTCATCAACGAGTCCGTTGAAATTACGCGTGTGGCTGGAATCAAATGCGCCAATCACAAATGGGACCGACGAGCTTGATAGATTTCCTGAAGAGGGGCTTCCAGAAGCCACCACCACTCCGTTGACGTAGAGAGTCGTCGTGGGATTGGCATTGCCATCATAAACGACGGCAACGTGTGTCCATGTGTTAGCGGGCGGAGTAAACGTAGCTTGGACGCTGCTTGTATTTGCGCGTCCAACTAAAGAGCCCGATTCCCATTCGATCGCATATCGTACGGCGCCCTCGCCGTCTTTGCCGAAGAACCAGGACTCAGTCGTGAGCGGCGAGCTCGGGTTGATCCAGCCATCGATGGTTACCTGACTGCCGGTCAGATTCAGCGAATTCGGATTGCCGACATCAACATAGTCGTCCACGCCATCGAAACTAAATGCCTGGCCGACCTCCCCACCGGCAAAAGTAGCGCCTCCGATCGTGCCGTTGTTATCGCCTTGACTGTCTTTGGCATCTCCTTCGGCTTTCCACCAGCTGACCATGCCCGCCGGAGCACCGACGCAAGACGTGGCGGCCACACCTTGGTCAAAATCACACTGACTATTAACTGTGTCGGTGACCTGGATGGTGGTCGTAAATTGCCCGGCCGTCTGATAAGTGTGCGTTCCCGAAACCGTGTAGGGTCCGGTGCCGGGACCGCCACTCACAACTCCGGTTGTCGTCGGCGTGCCATCGCCCCAGTCGATCGTGGCCGTGAAATTAGTCGCGACGGCATCGTTTCTTAAGGAAGTAAAAGTCGCGACTGGTCCGTTGAAATTATTGCCAACGGCAGATTGAAACGTGGCGGCCCTGACAACGAGATCAAAGGTGAAACTGTACTCGGTGCCGGGAGCGGGAACAGTGTGGCAAGCGACCGGCAGGGTGTATTGGCTGCCGGTGTCTCGTTGGACGCCGATTCCACCAATGCCACTGCTTATGCTCCCATAGATGAAATCGATTCGCGGGCAACCTTCACGGAGCCGGACCTCGAAATTCACGACCGGCGGTCCAGAGCTGCAACAGTACTGCGTTCGCCATTCGATATTGAAAATTCGGTTGGGCGCCGAGCCGCTCACCGATGTGAAAATGCCCTGGCCACTGCCAGAGTCGCGCGTATACAAATCTGTCCAGCCCGGAGCGATCAAATTATTGGCGGAACTGTCCGGCACGCAGACCGTGCAGCAACTTTCGCCCGAGGTGAAATACAGGTTTCCGTTCGAGTACACTACCGCGCTGGTGAAAACTTGGTCGTAAAATGTCACCGAAAACGGCAACGTGATTCCGGTCCCGCAATCGTCACAATGATTGCCAACGTCGGTATCGCCGGGCACGATCCGCGCACCGGTACCCGTGACTGCGGTATAATCCGGTGGCGGCACAGCTTTTGCCGCAAGCAAACCAAACACTGCTACCGCGACGATGACCTTGGCAGCGCGCGCGTTCTGCGCCGCAATCGACTTCGCCCGCTCATATGGGTGCGCCATTTACGAGTGTCGAAGGGTCGACGACTCTGGGATCATTATTGTCCGATTGCGCTCGATGGGGTCAAGTTTTTTCGGCGAGGACGAAAACAGGAAATCGCTCGCACGCTTTCGTTCTTTAGTGTTTCGTTCGGCGGCTCGGAAGCCGCCGCTCCTTGTTATGCGACGCTCATAGAGCGCCGCTACAAAATCAGTGAATGGTAATGTCGCCGGTTACTGGATTACCGCTGGCGGAGTAACCGTTACTCAGATGGATTGAGAAATAGTCGTTGGTGCCGGGATAGCCGTTGTCGATCGCGTCCACGGTGAAGCTCACGTTTGCTCCGTTAGCCTTGCCCCTGCCCGCAATGTGCGCCTGGTTTCCGTTGAAGGTAAGCGTAGTGACTTTCGTGGAATGGAATGAAAGCGGGGTTGCCGGATCATCGAACATCACGTTACCGATGATCTTGGTCTTTTTCTTGAATTTCTGCAGTGCCACGCCGAGGTCGAAGCTGGCCGCACTCTCATGCGGCCCCACGATCGTCCCATGTCCATCCACATCAGTCGGTGAAGTTGCCGGAGTCGGAGTAGGTGTCGGTGTCGGGGGAGGCGTCGGAGTCGGTGTAGGAAAAGGAGTAGGAGTAGGTGTCGGCGTGGGAGTAGGAGTTGGAGTTGGTGTCGGCGTGGGCGTTGGGGTTGGAGTGGGAGTCGGGGTCGGCGTTGGGGTAGGTGTCGGAGTGGGAGTTGGAGTAGGCGTCGGGGTAGGCTGAGGTTTGCACTTACCCGCGCCGCCCGCGTTGTAGATAGCGGCGACTTCATCGGCGGTCAGGGCGCGGTTGAAAATTTCTACTTCATCGATTTTGCCATTGAAGAACTGATCGATGCCACCGCGGCTGCCAATAGCTTTGGTATTGCCACCGTCGTCAGGTATCGCTCCCGAAGTCGCCCGGGTAGTGGGATCCTGAACGCCGTTGATGTAAAGCCGCGCCGTTTCGCCGTCCCAGGTCAACGCCAAATGCGTCCACTGATTCGCCGGAATGGTGTTCGTGCTGTCGGCGCTGCCGCTAGCTGAATTATTGATGGCAAAACGAACCTGTGCCGTCGGTGTCAGTTGGATCCACCAGATGTTGGTCGGGCCGGGATAGATGATGCCTTGGTAATCGGAGAAGCCGGTTGGATAAACCCACGCATCGATCGTGACTTGCGTGAAGCCGCCGAGGAGGTTTTGCGCACCCAGATCGACATATCCAGTAGTGCCATTGAAGCTAAATGCCTTTTCAACTTCGCCACTGGAAAAGGACGTGTTTCCCTGCAGTGTGCCATCGCGGCTATCCTGAATGTCATTCGCGTTTCCATCCGCCGGCCACCAATTGACCATGCCTTCCGGAGGGTTAGTGCAGGCGCACTTACCCGCGCTGCCGGCGTCGTAAATTTTTTGAACCTCGGCTTGGGTCAATGCTCGATCGAACATTTCAACTTCGTCAATGATGCCGGCGAAGTTGTCGTAGAATCCACTCGTCTCGCTGTCGCCAATGACGAAGCGAGCGGTGTCAACGTTCAAGGTATCGCTCCCGAATACTTGCCCGACTTGTTCGCCGTTCGCGTAAAGTGTCATTTCGCGACTCTCACCATTATTTCGCAACGTGAGTGCAACGTGGGTGAACTGATTGGCCTGAATAACGCCCGGATTCGAGCAAACATTCAAGACGTCGCTATTGAGATACCCGCAGAGCGAGCCGTCCTTTTTGATTTGCATGCCAATTCGATTGAAGAGGGCAGTGCCCTTTTCAAAGACCACCGGACCGGTGACCTGATCGAGGTTGAGCGTGCTTGGATTTATCCAGGCATCGAGCGTGATCTCGGAGTTCGTCGGCGGAGTCTGGTTAACGCCGACCGAATCATCATTCCCATCGAGACTGAAACCTTGATCGACTTCGCCGGCTCCAAAGGTTGCGCCGTTCTGAAGCGTGCCGTCGTTGTGACCAATCACGTCAGCGGTGTTTCCATTGCCCGGCCACCACCCGGCCATTCCGCCGGGCGCGGGAGTGCAGGCTCGACATTTACCGGCGCCGCCGGCGGTGTAGATGGCCGTGATTTCGTCGGCGCTCAGGCCACGGTCGAATACTTCTACTTCATCAATCAAGCCAGTGAAGAAGAGACCGCCCGATCTGCCGCCAATCGTAAATGATTCGCCGGAGTCATCGATGGTTCCACTAAAGGAGGTTGAACCGACATTTGCGCCGTTGGCGTAAACCGTCATTGTGTCTCCATCATAGGTCAGCGCCACATGGGTCCAGGCGTTAACCGGCGGAAAATAACCGGTGTTAATTTCGTGCTCGGTTCCGCCCGTTTTTATTATTGCAACGAGTTGGCAGGTTGGGCCGAAGATACAGAGCAGGGTATAGTCGTTGCCGCCCGACTGGGACTTGCCAAAATAGTTAGCCTCGTTCGTATCTGACGGATTTATCCAGCCATCAAGGGTGACTTGGCCGCCAATGTTGATAAGATTTGAAGGCCGTCCTGCATCAGCGAAGCCACTTCCATTGAAGCTGAATGCCTGTCGGACCTCACCAGCACCAAAGGTCGCGGGACCAAGCGATAAATTATTCTGGCTAACGATATCGTCGCCGTTGCCGTCTCCTGGCCACCAGCTGATCATGCTATCCGGCGCGGGTGTGCACGGGCATTTGCCTAAGCTGCCCGCGTTGAAAATCCGGGCGACCTCAGTGTCGCTCAGCGCGCGATCGAACAGTTCTACTTCGTCAACGAGTCCTTTGAAATTACGGGTGTGAGTGGAATCGAACGCTCCGATGACAAAGGGCGCGGAAGACGCCGTCAGATTTCCTGAAGAGGGGCTGCCGGATGCAACCACGACTCCGTTGACGTAAAGCTTAGTAGTAGAAGTTTCAGCATTGCCATCGTAGACGACCGCAACGTGTGTCCACGTGTTAGTGGGCGGGGTAAAGTTCGCTTGGACGGCGCCGGTATTTGCTCGTCCAATCAGGGTGCCCGGGTCGCCCGGCTCCCATTCGATTGCATAGCGCACGGTTCCATCGCCCGATTTGCCAAAGAACCACGACTCGGTGCTGAGGTCCGCGCTCGGATTGATCCACGCGTCAATCGTGACCTGGCTGCCGGTTAGATTGATCGAGGCCGAGTTGCCGGCATCAACGTAATCATCGACGCCATCAAAGCTAAATGCCTGGCCGACTTCGCCAGAGACAAACGTGGCACCGCCGATCGTACCGTTGTTACCGCCTTGACTGTCATCGGCATTGCCTTCCGCTTTCCACCAACTGATCATGCCGGCTGGAGCTGAATCGCACGAGGCCAGGCCGACGAATTCGAGCGCGTTGGCCATGATCTTTACGCCATCGGTAGAAGAAACCCAAAAGTCACTCTGACTGTCGGTCGATGGCGGAAAGAAATTAAGATCCACTCGGCGATTGCCATTGATGGTTCGGCGCGCGATCAGCGGCTCACCGTCCGACCAATCGGCCACTCGGATTGCGTTCGCATTCAATATCGGATTACCGTCGCGAAAGGAGCTGGTGCCGCCGTCAAACGATGTCACGCCCGCCATGAGAGGGCTGCTCGGCTCGTAAACCGTTCCGAGTGTAAGATGCCCGAGCGTGTCGCCGTTAGGCTCGAGGACGTAATAATCATCAGATACAAAACGGCCGCTCAGAGGAACAATTGCATCCGTGAAGACAGCGATCACCACCCCGCCGCCGCCGTCCACATAGTCGGCGAGATTGTTGCCGAGTGCTGTGTCGTCGGCAAAACCACTATCGCTCCAGACGAGGATACTCTTATAGGCGCGTAATTGATTGGCCGTTGGCGTGGTTGAACTTGCATCAATAATGTCCACCTGACCGAACCGGCCGGTCGCGATCAATTTTCCCTGAACCTCGCTCACAAATGAAGGGGCGTCCGCCGCCACAAGCGCGATCTTGGGCAAGCTCGTCGCCGGTAGTTTTGGCGCGGACGGTTTGATCGAGACATGCGTGCTCGATTTCGACGGCGCTTTACCGAGCGCGAGCAGCGCGCAGAAAAGCAGAGTAGTCGTGACGGTTGCACCAAGCGTTCGATTAATTTTCAGCCACGAGGACAACAATTTCATGGGTGCTTCTTTTGCCTTGAACTGCCGCCAACGAATCGATCGGCGAAGATCGACATCTCGCGCGACACGCGCTTGCGCGTCGGGGTCATTCCGCGCTGAAAAGAAAAAATCATTTGGGCCCGCCGAAATTCGGCGCTGCCGCAGCAATTCTTGTCCGACTTCGCCCTACGCGGTCAAGCTTTTTCCGCAAAACGAAAACGCAAATCTGCTGAGATTCCTCGCACAAAGGGCACGACGGACACAACGAAATATTAGCTTTTCCTTTGTGGGCCTTTGTGCGCTTGGTGCGAGCTTTGATTTCTCCGCAAACTTCACGCCCGCTTTTTGCACTTCGCGATAAGGCGAAAGCCAGGCTAGCGATTCATCATGAAGATCGCACGTTGTTCTACTACCTTTTCTTCACTGTTACCGTGAAAGTCTTGGTAGCGTTGTTGCCGCAATTATCGCTCGCCGTCACGGTCACTGTCGTGGTTCCAATCGGGAAGAAACTGCCCGATGCCGGGTTGGCGATGGCTTGAACCGGGCCGTTTTCAGGATCGTTGGCGCTAACGTTGAAGAAAACGAAGGCGCCTTTCTGACCACCAACTCTCTTTCTCTGCGCCTTGGTCACGATATCGCCCGGAACCGTGATGACCGGCGGATTGGTGTCGCAGGTCGGAGTTGATGTGGGCGTTGGTGTTGATGTTGGCGTCGCAGTCGGTGTTGGCGTCAGCGGGGGTGTGGCCGTCGGTGTTGGTGTGGGCGTCGGACCGACAGCAGCAAAGACATCGACTCGGCCCCATCCAAAGACGTTATTTGGTGTTCCTGAACTGCTGCAAGCGGTGGAATTGATTTGAACGGCGGAGTTGTTCAACCTCGCTTCGGTCGCGTTGACATCGTGCCGCAGATCCGGCCGCGCTGACCAGAGCAAGGCGACTGCGCCGGCGATGTGCGGGGTCGCCATCGAAGTCCCGCTAAGAGATGCATATGCGGTATCAGATGTGTTGTAACTGGAGCGCGTGCTTGTGCCGGGCGCGGTGATATCGGGTTTTGTGCGGTTGCTGCCATCCACTGTAACGGGGCCGCGGCTACTAAAAGAAGCGATTGTGTCTGACCCGGTATTTAGCGCCCCGACCGTGTAGGAGGCGTCATAAAGGGAAGGCGGATCGACGATCGTAGAACAGCCCGGTCCGGAATTGCCGGCCGCAACCACCATCACGATTCCAGCAGCGCGTTGACCTTCGACTGCGGATTGTAAGGTGTTCACTGAACAACCTTCCGAGGGCGGACAACCCCACGAATTGATCGTGGCGTCGGGAGCTTTGGCCGGATCACCTTGACTTGGGTTACCGTTTACCGGGTACGGTGCGAGGAAGAATTCCATGCACTCGATGTATCGTGCCGGCGTGCCGTCGCCCTGGTCCATGTTACGGCAACCGATACCTTTGGCTTGGGGCGCCATCCCGATCTTATTGCCGCCGCCGTCATCGCCAATGGCAGTTCCGAGAGTGTGTGTGCCGTGACCGGAATCGTCGCAAGGAAACGGCGAATCGTTGCCGCACGGGTTGAGCGTGCTGCCGTGGATCGAGTCGTGCCAGTTGTAATCGTGGTTGGCGGTAACTCCGTCCCAACCGCGGTAATGCGGCTTGATTGCATTGTGCGTCCAGCGGAAACCAGTATCTGCCCCGGCTACGACTATGCCTTGGCCGAAGAAGCCAAGCGCCCAGACTTGAGGCGCATTAGTATAATTGATGCCCGGTTCAATCGTCGCGGGTGCGCTCGGCTGTGACGGCGCTTCAACAGCGCCCAAACCTTGCGGGAAATTTTGGATGTGCGGATTGCCCTCGACCCGCGCCACTTCCGCTCGCGCGGCCAGCTCCTCGACGATCGAGCGGTCACCTTTCACCCAAAGCGCATTGACGATGTAAAACGAGCGGTGCTCGATTCCGCGCTCACTCAGCCATTGCCGAATCGGAGCTTGGGTGGTCTGACTCTTATTCCACAACTCGTCGCGAACGTAGCGACTCTTTTCGCTTTTGGTCGACATCGCCGCTGCCTGACTCAAGTCGGCTTGATCGGCGAGCACAACGATGAATTCGGCCTGCTGTCCATTGGTCGTGTGCTCTACCACCCACGGCGCAATCTTCGCCCCAACCGCCTGCTCGTTCGGCCAGTCGGCCGGATTTGTAGCGCGAGAAGGACTTATTGCCGCGAGCGCCACTACCGCCGCTGCCCCAAGGAACAATGAGCAAAAGATGCGTCGCCATCCTGGCGGCGTAAATGGGCGCTTTGTGTTAATGATCATGGTTGGTGAGTGCTCTGTGTTTGTTTAGAATTTTACACCGGCTTTTTGCATTTCGCGATACGGCAAAAGCCAGATGAGCGATTCATCGTGAAGATCGACAACCTGGATCCGGTTGCCCCAGGGATCGTGAAAGTCGCAGCGGAAGGGCGGCTCGAGTTTGAGTTTATATTTGCCGGTTAATTTCTTTCTGACTTCTTCGAGCTGTTCTTCATCGCGCACCATGATTCCGAAATGGCGCACGTTGGCCGGCTGCACTTTCTCGACTTCAAAGATGGCGAGGAACTGGTGCTCGCCGAGCTTGAAGAAGGCATCGCCTTCGCCTTCGTCGAGTTTTTCCAAATTAAAAACGTCTTGATAAAACACGACCGCCTTCTCGATGTCGTCGACTTCGATTGCGACGTGATTGCAGCCGTAAACTTGCACGCTCATTCTTTGAGTCGCTCCAAAGTCTTGATCAGTTCGGCGCTGCGGCTGCGGATCTCTTTCCGGTGCACGGTGGCCAGTTCTTCAATCATCTTCTCTCCTTTTGCGGTGAGCTGAACGTGGCGCCGGCGCCGATCCGTCTCGCCAGCTTCGCGCGTGATGAATTTTCTTCCGACCAAGCGGTCGACGATGTTGACGGCGGAGTGATGTTTTATCTGAAGCCGCTCGCTCAACTGAGAGATCGTAAGTCCTCCGACTGACGTAAACGCTTTGATGGCCAGGAGCGCCTCGTACTGCTCGGGGCTGAGATCTCCGTTGGTCTTTAGGAAATCTTTGCTGAAACGGAGAAACTTGCGAAGCAGGTAGCGAAAATTCGCCAGCGCATCGTAGTCGTCGGGATCAAGTCGTAACATGCGACTCCCCGTCAGATTTCGCCTTACTAACTATCGAGCGTCGATACATTGGCATGCCGGCTGCTATTCTTTTCTATATCTCTATATATATATATGAATACATCCGCCGCCAAGTCGCACCAAGGCTTCACCCTCGTCGAGATCATGATCGTGGTCGCGATCATCGCACTGCTCGCCGCTATCGCCGTGCCCGGGTTTCTCCGTGCCCGCAAGCGCTCTCAGGCTAGCCGCATCTTGAACGACCTGCGGATGATCGATTCGGCGGTGGACCAATATGCTATCGAAACAAATCGCAAAACCGGTGATGCCGTGGGCGTCGCGGATTGGACCAATTATCTCAAGAAAGGTTCGCTCCTTTATAATAACGGAAACAGCTTGCTCGGGACCGCTTACGGCTCACAAACCGTCGACACACTCCCGCAAGTGCCGCCGGCCGATTACACTGTCTTGTCCGACGTGGCCGCGACTGGTTTCTGGTCGCCTTACGGACCATAACGCGATTCAGTTCGGCAAAATTTAAGGCGCAAATTTTCTTCGACGGCTAGATTTCTGCTTTTCCAAAGGTCATGGATCGGCAAGCGACCATCGATCAATTGGAACAACTTCTTCCGCTGGCGGCGCAGTGGGCGGCACAACAGGAACGGCACGTTCTCTGCGAAGGCGTCCGTCTTTCTGAAATCGAATTGGCCGACGCTAGAGCGATCGGTGTGCGCAATCCGGAGCGGGTCCGTTTGTTGCGGGTCGACGCCGTCCCGGTTCCGGCGCATCCAATGCTGCGGGCGGCGGCCGCTTCAATTAATTTTCTGACTGCCGCGCCACGCGGTCTGGCTTTGGAATATGGAATTTTTGTTCGCGCTGATCACTGGCGTGATCGCGCGCTCATTGCGCACGAGCTTGTGCACACCGCGCAATTTCAAAGGCTCGGCGGCATTCTACCATTTCTTCAGACTTACATTTTCCAGTGCGCAATCGTCGGCTATCCGAACGCGCCTTTGGAACTGGAAGCGATCGCGACCGCAGCGCGGATTTGTCCGGATTAACCGACCTTTCTCGACTGGGCGAAACCGTTTGCAGGCTGGCGGAGTTGTTCCAAAGGCACGACCCTGTGGTTCGTCATTTCACAACGAAGTTTAACGCGCGCGGCAGGATTTGAAATACCGCGGGTGCGTTGCCAACGAGTTCGCCGTCCACGTTGAAACACATTCCTGGCCGCGACCGGACAGAAATTTTCTTGGCCCGTCGAAATACCGTCGCATTGCTCGAAAGATGTTTACCTAAAACGATTTCGGCCGCGAGCAATGCAATTTCAGGGGCGCCGAGCTTTGGAATCAAAACGACTTCAAGCAAACCATCGCTCGGATCGGCATCGGGCGCGATTGGCAACCCGCCGGCGACGAAGCGGCCATTTGCAACGACCACATTATAAAGCTCGGCCGACAATTGCTCATCGTCGTTTAATAAAATCTGCGTGTGATAGGCGTGTAGTTTCGGCAACGCAGCGGCCGCCCCGCGGATGTAAGCGAGCGGTCCCCATGTTCGCTTAATCTTTGGTGTTATTTTTTCGTCCACCATGCCGCTAAAACCGCCGGCTGACACGTTCACGAAATATCGGATGCGCTTGCTCTTAACCCGAACGAGATCGATTCGCTTTGTTCGGCCCGAACGAAGAATGTCGATGTTCTGCTCGATCGAAAACGGCAGTCCGAGTGTGCGCGCAAAGTCATTCCCCGTTCCAAGCGGGACGATTCCGATACGAACGTTCTTTGCGGCGGTGGCTAATCCATTCACCACTCCGTTTAATGTTCCATCACCGCCCGCGACCACGATGTAATCATATTTTGCCCTGACCGCGTTTCGCGCCCATTTTTCGGCGTCGCCGGCCTTTCGCGTGATCCGCAATGCCATCGGATTTAATTGCGCCAGTTGTGAAAGAACTTTTTCCCGATTGGTAACGGAACCGGCACGGGGATTTAAAATGACGTATGGCTTCACCGCGCAGTAAATCAGCAGATCGACTGTCGATCTTCGCCTGCGCGGTGCAACATTTGCTCTTTTCGTCCCGCTAATTTTCGCCAAATTCGGGTTCAACATCATGCCGGAAGATACTGATACTCAATCGACGCCACACTCCGATCCGAGAACAGGATACCGAATCTCGGACGGGCCGGTGGTGCGTCTCGCTCGAAGCGACCCCAAGCTTCCCAACGATTTACCCGAAGCCGTTGAATTGCCGAGGGTTTATGGCGCGCCACTTTTGTTCGCCATCGCGCGCGATCCGCGGACGCTGTTTGTTTATTGGAATGTCGACTGGTCGTCGATTTTTGAGAACACCGCGCCGGTGGATCGGCAAGTTCACTTACGCGTTTATCGCAGCGATGGCAGCGAAGAAATTACGGCGGCGGTCGAGCCGATGGTGGGTAATTCCTACCTCACCGTTTCCGAACCTCGAGAAAGTTACCGCGTCGAGATCGGATATTATCATCCGGCAGCGGTTTGGAATTCAGTCGCAACATCGGACGAAGTTAGAATGCCGCCGGAACGCGCGGCTGAAAACGTAGATGTCGATGTTGTCACGATTCCGTTCCATCTCAGTTTTCAACGATTAATCGATCTCTTTCGCGCTTCCCACACCGGCGCGCTCAGCGAAATCATTTCCCGGCTCCAAAAGCGGGCCGTGACCGATCAAGATCGGGCGCTTTTGACTCCCGAAGAATGGGAAGTGTTGCGAGCGATGAATTTATCGATCGACGAGATTGGTGCCGCCCGCGGCGCTTTTCTTGATCGCGGAAACGGCGCAGCGTTGCGCCGGCGCGCCGAAGCGTTGCTGGGATTCGGCGCGAGCAGTGCCTCGCGCGGTTTCGGCGGCAGCAGTTGGTAGTTAGCGGCCGCGAGTCTACCGACCGAGCTTGATCCCTTCCGGCATTTCCGGCGGTGGCGTATTGATGCGACTGTGGTTTTTCCCGTAGCCGAAATAGAAAACGAACCCGATCAGCAACCAGACGATCAATCGCATCCAGTTCGTCCATCCCAGACCGTAGATCATCGCGCCGCAGGTAATGATTCCGAGGATTGCGACAACGGGAGCCGCTGGAACGCGGAAACCACGCTCCACGTTGGGGTGCTTGACCCGCATGATCCAGACGCCGGCACAAACGAGACTGAACGCGAACAATGTTCCGATGCTCGTCATTTCGCCGGTGACATCGGCCGGCACCAACGCTGCGAGCGCGCCGGTGAAAACGAAAAAGAGCATGTTCGATTTCCACGGCGTGCGATATCGCGGATGAACTTCGGAGAAAATCGGCGGCACGAGCCCGTCGCGACTCATGGAAAAGAACACGCGGGATTGGCCGAGCAACATCACGAGAATGACGGAGGAAAATCCGGCGAGGATCGCGACCGTGACCGCGCGTGAGAGCCATTCGTAACCGTGCATGTATTTGCTGATCGCGAACGCGACCGACGCTTCACGGCCAGCGGCGCGGAAATCATCGACTGTTCCGACGCCGCTGAGCACAAACGAAAAGAGCACGTAGAGAATGGTGCAGAAGAACAACGAACCCAGAATGCCAATTGGCATATCGCGTTTCGGATTGCGCGCTTCCTGAGCGGCGGTCGAGACGGCGTCGAATCCGATGTAAGCGAAGAACACGACGCCGGCCGCGCCGAGAATTCCGAGCAAGCCGCCGTAATGATGCGTGATGCCTTGCGCGGTCGTGTGGGCGGTCGCCGCCGGAATGAACGGCGTGTGGTTGGCCGGATTAATGAAGTGCCAGCCGATGCCGATGAAGAGTAGCACGATTGACACCTTCACAATGACGATGAGCCCGTTAACGAACGCCGATTCTTTCGTGCCGCGGATGAGCAGCATCGTAAGGATCAACAAAATGAAAAGCGCAGGCACGTTCATGATGCCGTAGGTGCCGCCGGGATCGTGCTCGAACGGCGAATGCGTCCATTGATAAGGGAGCTGCCAGTTAAACCAACTCAGAACGCGATTAGCGTACTCGCTCCACGCGTCTGATACGGTCGCTGCGGCCACGGCATATTCGAGAATCAAATCCCAGCCAATGATCCAGGCGACGAGTTCGCCCATCGTCGCGTACGAATATGTGTAGGCGCTGCCCGCGACTGGAATCATCGACGCGAATTCGGCGTAACAAAGTCCGGCGAAAGCGCAGCCGATTCCTGCGACGACGAACGCGAGCACAACCGACGGACCGGCGCGATCGGCGATGGCCGCGGCGGTTCGAACGAACAGACCGGCCCCAATGATTCCGCCGATTCCAAGCGCGACCAGGTTTACCCAACCGAGCGAACGTTTGAGACTGTGCTCGCCGACTTCCTCGGCTTGGGCCATGAGACGCTCGATCGGTTTTTTCGCGAATAGATTTCCCATGGGTTAACTCTCCTTGTTTGTGTAACTACTTCGCCCGCGACGTTGTTTTGGTTTCAATAAAAGGCAGCATGCAGCAGGCCGAAAAGCTAAGCGGTCGGCGACTTTCGCCACAGAAAATAAATTGGGACGCCGGTCAGCACGATGATGAGTCCAGGCCATGTTGTGGCCGTTTGGTAAATGAAAAGAACAGCGAGGATCACACTCGCGCCAACGATGTAGAGAGCGGGCACGATCGGATAACCGAATGCTTTATACGGACGCTCAGCATCGGGTCGTTTCCGGCGCAGCACGAAGATGCCGATGATCGTCAGAATGTAGAAGATGAGCGCCGCGGAAATGACGTAGTCGAGTAGATTTCCGTAAAGATTTCCGTAACCGGTGACGTTGCCGGCCGCATCCGTTTTCACAGTTCGCGGAAGCACGAGCACACCGGCCCAAATTCCTTGAATGATGAGTCCCCAGGCAGGCACGTGATTTTTGTTCAACTCGCCGACCCGCCGGAAAAATAGACCGTCCCGCGCCATCGCGTAATACGCGCGCGCACCCGCGAGAATCAGTCCGTTATTGCAGCCGAAAGTCGAGATCATGATCGCGACCGCCATAATCGTCGCGCCCGTTCCTGGGAAAATCACATTGGCCGTTTCCGATGCGACACGATCACTTGGCGCATTCTGGATCGCCGCGAATGGAAGCGCCGCGAGGTACGCGACATTCGCCAACAGATACAGTCCGATCACGAGAAATGTTCCGAACGCGAGCGAAAGTGGAATGTTCCGGCGCGGTTCTTTCACTTCGCCGGCGGTGAAGGTGATGTTGTTCCAGGCATCGGCCGAAAAAAGCGAATTGGTTTGCGCCACGCAAATGCCGACGAACAGACCGAAAGCTGTCGCGGCCGTGAGCCCGGCGCCAACTTCCTGTAAACCGCCGCGCAAAGTCCAAAAGTCTTTGAAATTCTCCGCCCCGGCGCCCGATTTTACGCCGACAATAATGCCGAGCAAGATCAGCGCGATGAGTGCCCCGGTCTTGGCGGTTGTAAAAATATTCTGGACGATTTTGCCAAGCTTCAATCCGCGCGTGTTCATGAACGTGAGCAAGGCGATCATTGCCAGGCCAAGAAATTGCGCAGTGGAAAGGGAGACCGCATAACCGCCGAAACGAATTGGTGCGATCAAGTAATTCGACTCGGAGAACCACGGGATGAGGACTCCGGTATAACGCGCGAATCCGACCGCAACGGCCGCGATCGTCCCCGTTTGAATCACGAGAAAAAGCGTCCAGCCGTAAAGAAAACCCCAAAGCGGCGAGAACGCTTCCCGCAGATAAACATATTGGCCGCCTGCTTTCGGCATCATCGCCGCCAGCTCTCCGTATGAAAGAGCTGCCATCAGCGTTAACAGACCGGTAACGATCCAGACGACAAGCAACCAGCCGGGGGCGCCGACCTGCCGCGCGATGATCGAGGAAACGATGAAAATTCCCGAACCAATCATCGAGCCCGCCACGAGCATCGTTGAATCGAGCAAACCTAGCCCGCGAACAAACTTCTGTTCCTCAACCGGAGTCGCTGTGGCTTCTAGTGCTGACATCTGAATCGCTCGGCTGGCGCAGAGTTAAGCAATCCCGCCCAGATCAAGCAACGTCAAACATTGTCTTTGGTTGCGTTTTTTCCGCCGCTAAAAATACTGAGGAGCGCGAAACCGCTTTCGTGTGAAACGAACCATGCTATTCTCCGCCGCGTGAAAATCCTGGCCCGGTGCTTCTCCCCCCAAACTTTTTCGATCTTGCTCATCGGTCTTTTCGCGCTCGCGGAAATCTGCCCGGCTGCCCAAAGAGATCCGCGCGTTCCCAAGTCTTCCGCGCCGCGCTTTGAAGCGCTGCCACTAACACGGTCGCGGCAAAATCATTTGTTAGTTCGAGCATTCATCAATGGAAAACCGGCGCTGCTCGGGGTGGATAGCGGCGCGCCGATCAGTGCCATCGCCCTAAAACGCCGCGCGCATTTTGGGCTGACCGGCATTCCCGGGAGTTCAACTCTGCCTGCCCGGTTGCAGATTAATGGCGCGTTTAACAACGTTGCCATCGCGCGCAACTTCCGCCTGGGCGCGCTCAATCTGGTCGATGAGCCAGTGGTGGTTGTCGATCTTTCCGGCTCAGGGCGCGCGTCCCGTTTGCGTAATGAGCAGGAAATCGATGGGATTTTAGGGGCTGATATTCTCTTTCCGACCGGCGCAGTTCTCGACTGCCAGAAACAAGTGTTGATTCTGAAAATGGACCCTGAGCTCTCTGGTAGAGCGCCTGGCCTGCAATATCGCGGGTTCCGCAGCGTGCCGATTCGCGTGAGCGAAACTTACAATTTGTATGTTGATGTTGCGATCAACGGAGAACCAGCGCGACTGATGGTCGATACCGGCGCGTTTGCGACTTTGCTCCACCGCGGGTTTGTCCGCCGATTGCACGTGCCGCTTCAACAAACCGCCTTTAGTTCATCGGCCGTCAACTTAAAGCAGCGTGGCGTGTCGATTGCCCGGATCCGCCGACTATCGGTGGGTTCGGTGGATATTGTTGGCAAGGACGTCGGGGTGGTTGATCTCGAAGGCCTGATCCACAGCGATCTTCTTCGAGGTGCTCAGCCGGTGGCGGGTTTACTTGGCGCCGAGATCCTGCGCAGCCACCACGGAATTATCGATTTCGGGACTCGCACACTTTATCTGAAGAACTGATCGTTCGAAGGCGCGCAGTACTCGGGGCGCTCGTCGCCTGGGCCTCGGGCCGGAGGTTAAGTAAAGATTTGCGATGCTGAAACTGATATGCAACCATTTGGTTGCATATTGTTCCCAGTATGGACCACGTCTTTAAAGCCTTGGCCGACCCAAGCCGGCGTGCCCTCCTCGATCAGCTCCACCAAGACAACGGCCAGACTCTCAACCAACTCTGCCGCCATCTCCGCATGACGCGCCAGGGCATTACCAAACACCTCGGCCTGCTAATCAAAGCCGACCTCGTTGTCCCCTTGTGGCGCGGCCGCGAAAAGTTGCATTATCTCAACCCGGCCCCGCTCAAGCAAATTTCCGAGCGTTGGATCGATAAGCACAAAAGCGCCTGCCTTCGCGCCTTAAATGATCTGACCAAAGGTTTGGATGATTTGAAATCGTAGCCGAATTGAAAGCCGGCGCTCACTCGACGTCGATTTCGCGGACGCCTTTTTGCTGACGAATTGTTTCGACTTGATTTCGAATTTTGTCCGCCAGGCCGACGTGATGCGGTATCGCTTCGACGAAGACGAATGGTGAAGAGGTATCCGACGTGTTGAGTTGGACGTTTTCGATGCCGCACAGGCGATAGAGAAATGGTTGCCGCGTCTCGATGTCTTTCACGCGATACCATTCGAGCGTGTCGGTCAGTTTGCTAAAAACGCCCTCTGTCGTTTTCAATCGTTCGGTCGTTAACTCGTAAATCCTGCATTTCGTTTGGAGATAACGCTTGCCAGCGATAAAGATTGGTACCGCAAGAAGAATCAAAATGTACGGACCAAAATTGCTCATCTCCGGCGACGAGCTTCGCCACGTTAAGACAAAAATGATGCCGATTGCCGCGGCGAGCAAAAATTGGAGAACGAAGAATCCGAAGTTTTTCCATTGCGAAACGCTCCCGCGCCAAACAGTTTCTTCGGCCATTCCGGAGTTCTAACGCCATGGCTTCGATCAAACAAGCATTCGTCCTCGGCGCCGGGCTTGGGACACGGCTGCGCCCGCTCACGGACGATTTGCCGAAACCGCTGGTGCCGATTTTTCAGAAGCCGCTGATTACCTTCGGACTTGATCATTTGATCGACATCGGGATCGGCAAATTTCTCATTAACACCCATCGTTTGCCGCAGGCTTTTGGCGAAGCATTTCCGCAAGACAACTATGCCGGAGTTAACCTCAAGTTTGTCAACGAACCCGTGCTTCTCGAGACCGGTGGCGGGATCAAGAACCTGGAAGCCGATCTGGGAAGGGAACCGTTCATTACATATAGCGGCGATGTTTTGACCGACATTCGTTTGCAGCCGCTGGTCGAAGAGCATTTCAATCGAGGTAATGACGTCACCCTCGCGTTGCGCAAAACCGGCTTGGGTTCGGCAATTGCCTTTCGCGAAAATCGCATAGTCGATATTTCCAACCGCTATGGCATTCCGGGCGAATACGACTTTGCCAATATTGCAGTCTGGAATCCGTCAGTTTTCGGGCGCATCCCGCCCAAACAAAAAATCTCATTCATCCCGGTTCTTGGAGATTGGATCTCCCAAGGCGGGAAAATCGGAGGGATCGTGCTCGAGAAGGGAAGGTGGTTCAATCTCGGCTCGCGCGCGGAATATTTCGAAGTGCATCGCGCGATTGCGGACAAAGGTTGGCGGCCGGCGCATGTCAAAGCGCCGGAATGGTGGGCGCCGGTGCATCCGAGCGCGGTGGTCGACCCGAGCGCGCGGATTAGTGGCTGCTCAGTTATTGGGAAGGATTGCCGGGTCGGCGCTGGCGCGGTTTTGGACGACACAATCTTGTGGCCGGGTGCACAAATTGCTTCCAAAAGCGAGTTGGTTGGTTGTATTGTCCGCGCCCGAAAAACCGTCACCGGCATCCATCGCAACATCGACATCTGACAAATGAGAACCGAGGTCCTTCTTCGCCAGACGCGGCGACACTTTCCGCGATTCAATGTCGACGAAGTAAAGATTTTGCCGATCGAGAAGGGTGGGTCGGACCGGAAATTTTACCGCGTTCGTTGTTCCGCGGAACAGTCGCTCATTCTGGTAAAGTACAATCTCGAGCGGGAAGAGAACCGCCACTATGTCGAGATCGCGCAATTTCTTGAGACGCACGGCATTCGTGCTCCGAGAATTTATTATCACGATGCCGATGAAGGTTTGGTCTGGTTGGAAGATCTCGGAGAGAGCGACTTGTTCAGTCACCGCGGTGAAAGCTGGCTGGTGCGACGCGCATTCTACGAATCAGCGTTGGATGAAGTCCGCAAACTGCACCAACTGCCCGAATCGGTTTGTGTTGAAATGCATCGGCATTTGCCGGCCGAATTCAATGCCGCTCTCTATCTCTGGGAGCAGAATTATTTCTTCGAGAACTGTCTGGGCCGTTATTTCGAAGTGGAACAAACTGAGATCGATACCTTGGCCGGACTTCCTGTCTTGCAAAAGATCGCCGAGAAGCTGGCGCAATTACCTCGAGTCCTGGTCCATCGCGATTTCCAGTCGCAAAATATTCTCCTCCGCAACGGCCAGGCCTACCTAATCGATTTCCAGGGCATGCGTCCCGGTCTCGCGCACTACGACCTGGCCTCGTTGCTTTTCGATCCATATGTCGATCTAAGTGATGCTGAGCGGAACGAACTGCTCGAGCACTACTGCGGCGAAAAACCCGACGCCGCTTTTCTGGAGACCTTGCGCCTCTGTGCCATGCAGCGGTTGATGCAAGCTTTGGGGGCGTACGGATTTCTTGGCCTGGTTAAAGATCACAGACATTTTCTCCAGCACATCCCGAAGGCGGTGCGTTCACTCCGCGAAATCGCAGGAGACATCGCCGGTCTCGAATCGCTCGAAAACTTTCTGGCCAAGCTTGGTTAAGTTTTCGCGCAGCGGTCGAATGCGCGGGCGCGGGTTACGTCGAACTCTGCAAATAAAGGAGTTCGCTATGAAGAAGCTGATTTTAGTTATTGCGTTTGGGCTGAGCCTAGGAAGCGCTTCGGCTTTCGCGCACGAGGACGAATACGGTTACAACCAACGTTCGCAGTACATGCCGGTGCGGCACAACCAAACGGCGTCCGAGATAAATCATATTAACCGCATGCTTGGGCATGTGCAGCGACAGATGGCTCGATACGGGGCTGACTGGCGGACGCGCCGCGAAGTCCGTCATATTTCCCGTGAAGTGAATCACGTCAATTGGGAATATCAGACAGGGCGTTTTGGCTGGTATCATCTGCGCAGCGAGATCGAGCATATTCACAACGAATTGCACAACGTGGAATTGCGTTTCCGTCCGAACGATTATTACCGCTGGTATTAACCGGCATTTTTAGCTCAGCTCACAAACGGATTCGTCATTCGTTCGGTGCCAATCTTCGTCGGCGGCCCGTGACCGGGCAGCACCGTCACGTTGTCGCCTAGTGGAAATAACTTTTCGCGAATTCCTCTAAATAGAAGATCGACATCTCCGCCGGGCAGATCCCAGCGCCCGACGCCGCCGGCAAAAAGAACATCGCCACCGATCAGCAAATCATCTTTGCGTGAGAAGAAACAAAGACTGCCGGGACAATGCCCCGGCACTTCCAGTACCTGAAATTCTGCTCCCAGAAAATTTCGAGCCGGCGTTTCCTCAATAAAAAAGTCCGGCTTTGCTGGCTCGACTTCCAATTCGAAACCGAAGTTCCGAAAAAAATCCCGGTCCGAAATCATCGGCGCGGTCGCGGGATGGCAACCGATCTGGCATTTGAAGCGATCTTTGATTTTGGCGACGTCCTGGACGTGATCGATGTGGCCGTGGGTAAGCAATAACAACTTTAGATCGACATCGCGCGAGTGGACCCAGTCGCAAGCGCCTTGGGGCGCATCGAATAGAATCCAGCCTTCGGGCGCGGAAACGAGATAGCAGTTCGTTTCGAAAACCCCGCCGCAGAACGCTTCGTAAGTCATTGCATTTGATCTTAAATGAGCCTGGTCGGACCTGCCAGCAGCGCTGGGGATTCAACCGATCCCGGTCTCAGGTGGCAATAAGATGAAAGATTTTGAATGTTCTTAGCGTATAATTGTCAGACCTCCTTACATGTCGATCCAGGGCCATTTGTTTGCGTTTGGGCACAAAGTCTGCGAACCTGAAGGCCGCGCTTTTCCGATTTTTCCGATGAAACTACGTTTTCAGCTTCTCTCAGCGATCACCGCGCTCAGTTTGATCAGCGTCACGCCGCAGGCGCTCCAGGCAAAGTCGGATGCTGAGCAAATCTGCGTCTCAGTTGGCCGGCTTCTCGAAGAGGGTCATTACACTCATCAACAACTGAATGCCGAGATGTCGCAGAAATTTCTGCGCAATTACCTCGAGTTGCTCGATTTCAGTCATCTCTTCTTCACTCAAAAAGATGTCGACGCGTTAACAGCAAAGTACGGCACCGCCCTGGCGGACGATGTTTTGCTCGGAAATCTCAAACCGGCCTACGAGATTTACGACCTCTACCAAAAGCGGATTGATGAACGGGTCGCCAAAATCAAGGAGCTGCTAAAGCAGCCGATGGAGTTCAAGACCGACGCCAAGGTGGAGTTGCGTCGCGAAAAAGCGCCGTGGCCAAAGGATGAGGGTGAGGCGGATGAACTCTGGCGCGGGCGGGTCGCAAGTGAACTGCTTCAGGAGAAACTAAGCGAACATCCGATCGAACCGGGCCCTCAATTGATTGGACGTCGCTACGATCGTATCGCGCGGAACGTGCATGAGGAAGACCGAGAGGAGCAGGTGAAACTTTATCTCGATGCGCTCGCCCAAAGCTACGACCCACATTCGGAATATTTGAGCAAGGCCGACTTCAAGAATTTCAACATCCAGATGGGACTCTCACTGGTCGGCATCGGCGCAATGCTGCGCACGGAAGACGGCTATGCCAAGATCGAGAATCTTGTTACTGGCGGTCCGGCACAAGTGGACGGGCGGCTGAAAGTTGGCGACCGGATCACGGCCGTTGGTCAAGCTCAAGGCGAGCTTGTTGATGTGCGCGACATGCGCTTGGACAAAGTCGTCGAAATGATCCGCGGGAAGAAAGGCACCAAGGTTCGCCTGCTCGCGATTCCGGCCAACGCCCCTGATCCGTCGCAGCGCAAGAACGTCGAGCTCGTGCGCGATGAAATTAAACTGAAAGACCAGGAAGCGCGCGCCGACATTATTATTAAGAAGGACGAGAACGGCAATCCAGTG
>Ga0137399_10000018_pt1 | contig 51666 bp, 50 predicted proteins | sample czorhiz316metaG_FD_104810 | JGI IMG/M metagenome (GOLD analysis project Ga0137399, IMG submission 104810) | Vadose zone soil microbial communities from Angelo Coast Range Reserve, California, USA - czorhiz3.16 metaG | ecosystem: Environmental > Terrestrial > Soil > Vadose zone | place: USA...
CCGAGAACGTCGTCGCTCGACCTCAGGCTGGGCCGAGGTGTTCACGTATCAGCCGATCTCCAGGCTTTACGGCGCGGCTGCTGGCTTGCTTTCCGCCTGCCCGCCTTGCCGGGCGACGACCCCCCGCCGGATCGCCTCCACGTCGGCGTCGATGTCCACGCGGTCGCCCACCATCACGCCGCCGCTCTCGAGCGCGACGTTCCAGGTCAGCCCGAAGTCCTTGCGGTTGATGGAGGTGCTGGTGGAGAAGGCCGCCCGCACGTTTCCATAGGGATCCGCCGCGCGCCCGGCGTACTCCACCTGGAGCGGAACCTCGCGCGTCACGCCACGGATGGTGAGGTCGCCGACGACGTTGAAGTGACTCTCGTCGACGCGCTCGATTCGCTTGGTCCGGTACGTGATGTTCGGGTAGTCGGCGACGTCGAGGAAGTTCGCCGATCTGAGGTCGGCGTCCCTCGGCTCGAGGCCGGTGTCGATGCTGGAGGCGTCGATGACGACCTCCGCGGTGGATTCCTCCGGATGCTCCTCGTCCATGAGGATGGTCCCTCCCCAGCGCGTGAAGCGGCCGCGCACTTTGGAGATCATCAGGTGCCGCACCGAGAACTGGATTCCCGAGTGGCCCGGGTCGATCTCGTATCGTTCGAGCACCATCTCGCCAGCTCCTATCCCCCTCCTTTGAACCCTCGCGAGCAAGAGAAGGGACGAGGGATCCGTTTCGCAACCCGGTGGCTACGTATCTCGCTGTCCGTTGACCGCGGATGAAAGGAGCCGGCGATCCGCGCGCTCACTCCTCGGTCGCGGGGCGGCTGAGTGGTCGTCCTCGTCGTTCTCGAGGATGCCCGCGGCGAACCAGCGGCCTGCAGGGTTGGCGATCAGGAGCACCGGCGTGGCGCAGGGGCTCGGCGGCGCCGGGGTGACCAAGTCGTCAATGCGGAAAATCACCGTTGGCCGCGAGCGCCACGGCGGCCTGATGACGGAGCCGTGATGGCAGCACGTATCGGCCTTCGACGTGAAGCAGAACCGCTTCCGGATCCATCCTGAGGGAACCCTGACCGGTGCTACCCCGGGCAGCGTTGGCCGGATATCCTGGCCGGCATGGACTTCTATGGAACGGCTGCGATACGGTCTCGGGCGCGACCTGTACCGTGACCATGAGTGCGGCGAGATCGGTCACCGCCATCTTCTTGCCTTAGCCTCGTTTGGCTGATCGAGGTCGGTTCGCTGGGATGGCGCACGCTGGTCTGCGCCTGGCCTGGAGGATCCCGTGTCCGGAGGTGGAACGCCGATCCCGCTTCCGGACGGCCCCTGGGGATAGCCTCCTCTCGAATACATGGCACGGATCTCGCTGCCGATACGCCCATGGACGAGCTGCGTCAGGATCTCCGAGGCGCGCTGCGGCTGCTGCTGCACAGCCCTGCCTTCGCTGCCGTGGTGGTCCTCACGCTGGCGGTGGCCATCGGGGCGACCACCAGCGTGTTCAGCGTCGTCCGGGGCCTCTTGCTCAGGCCCTTGCCCTACCGCGAGCCCGGAAGCCTGGTGCGGTTCTACGCGTCCTGGCGCCAGGTCCACGGAACGGTCTCGCTGGCCGAATACCGCCACGACCACGAACACCTCTCCAGGATGAGCGGGGTCGCAGCCTGGGGATACGGCAGCGGGAACCTGGCCGGCGCCGGAGAGCCCGAGCACATCCTGATCGGCCGTGCGACCAGCTCGCTCCTGCCGGTGCTGGGCGTGCAGCCCAGGTTCGGGCGTTGGTTCACCAGCGACGAGGAGGAGCCCGGCCGCGGGAGGGTGATCGTCCTGGGCCGGGCGCTCTGGCAGCGGCGCTTCGGTGGGGACCCGGGCGCGGTGGGCCGCACCGTGGACATCTCCGGGCATCCCTTCCTGGTCATCGGCGTGCTGGCGGACGACCTGGAGCTCCCCGAAAAGTTCGACGCATGGGCCCCGCTTCGCTTTCCCGCCGACCAGCTCACTCCGCAGAGCCGCGCCAATCATTTCCTACGCGTGATCGGGCGGCTCGCCCGCGGGGCCACGCTGGCCGACGCGCGTGTAGAGATGGCGGTGGTCTCGGCGCGGCTGCGGGCGGCGTTCCCAGCGGTCTATCCGGCCGACGCCGGGTTCGAGATGACCGCCGTCCCGCTCCTCGATCAGATGGTCGGCGGCGTGCGGACCATGCTGTGGATGCTCTTTGGCGCGGTCGTGCTGGTCCTCTTGATGGCCTGCGCCAACGTGGGAAACCTGCTCCTGGCGCGAGCCACCGCGCGCGAGCGCGAGCTGGCGGTGCGCGCCGCGCTGGGCGCCGGCCGTTGGCGGCTGGTGCGGCAGATGATGGTGGAGAGCATCTTCCTGGCGCTGCTGGGCGGCGCGCTGGGGTTCTTGATCGCGGTGTGGGGCGTCGACCTGCTCCTGGCGGCTGGGCCGGCCGATCTGCCCAGGGCGCGAGAGGTGCGCGTCGATGGAGCGGTGCTGGCGTTCGCGCTGGGCGCCTCGTTCTCGAGCGGAATCCTCTTCGGACTGCTTCCGGCGCTGACCACCACCCAGGCGAAGCTGCATGATTCCTTGCGAGGCGGGAGCGCCTCGGCTGCCCCGCGCCCGCGCCGGCTGCGGCGCGCGCTCGTCGCCGCCGACGTTGCCCTGGCCCTGGTGCTCGTCTCCGGCGCCGCGTTGCTCCTGCGCAGCTTCGGCAACGTGGTGAGCATGGATCCCGGGTTCCGGCCGCACGGCGCGGTCGCATTCAACGTGTCGCTGCCGGGCGGATTCCCGGACGACGACCAGCGCTACCGGACCCTCTTCCGGTCCGTCACGCAGCGGCTCCGCGAGCTTCCCGGCGCGACCGCGGCGGGCGGCGTGGACTACGCGCCGCTGAGCGGGGTCCCCACCGACCAGGTCTTCGAGGTCGAGGGGCGCCCGGTGCCCGCCGGCGCCCAGCCGCCGGACGAGGAGAACCGCACGGTCACGCCCGGCTGGTTCGAAGCGATGGGCATTCCACTCCTGCGCGGGCGCACCCCGCAAGAAACCGACGCGGCCGACAAGGCGCCGGTGGTCGTCATCAATCAGTCGTTCGCCCGAAAATACTGGCCCGCCGGCGACCCTCTGGGGCAGCGGCTCCGCCTGCGTGGCGACCCGCGCTGGTGGGCGGTGGTGGGGGTAGTGGGCGACGTGCGCGAGTTCGGCCTCGATGCGGAGATGCACCCGATCATGTATTTCCCCTTGGACCAGCTTCCCACCAACACGCTGACGCTGGTGGTGCGCTCGAGCGCGCCGGCGCGCGAGGTGCTGCGAGGCGCGCAGCACGTACTGTCGGCCGTCGATCCGCGCCTGCCCGCCTACCAGGCTCAGCCGCTGAGCGAGACGCTTTCGGCTTCCCTCGCGCAGCGCCGCTTCGCTTTGAAGCTCCTGCAGGGATTCGCGGCGCTCGCCTTGCTGCTCGCTGGATTGGGGCTTTACGGCGTCCTGGCCTACGCCGTGACCCAGCGTACCCGCGAGATCGGCGTGCGCATGGCGCTGGGGGCGCGGCCGGCGCAGGCGCTCGCGCTGGTCGCGCGGGAGAGCGCTGCGGTCGTGGGCGCGGGGCTTTTGCTGGGTTCCGCCGGCGCGCTGGCCTCGGCCCGGTTCTTCGCGGGGCTCCTGTTCGGCGTTGGACCCGCGGATCCGCCGGCGCTGCTGGCGGCGGTGTTGGTCCTGGGCACGATTTCATTGGCGGCGACCTTGGTGCCCGCGCGGCGGGCAGCGCTGGTGGACCCGGCCGTGGCGCTCCGCGCCGAGTGACCGAGTAGCCTTGATTCTGAAGAGCGGTCCCGAGTCACGATGTCGCGGCCGCGAGGGTCTTCGGGTTACACTCCGGTACTCGCTCCGCTTCGCTTCAACCTCTCCAAACCGGAGAACGCTGAATCGCTCCGGGCGCGGAGGAGGTGCGATGCAGCGGATGATCTCGATCATCGATCTACGGAACGGAGAGGTGCAGGAGCGGCCGAGCGACACGCTCACGATCGACGTGCCGGCGGACTTCGATCGACCGGCCGGGGTCGTCTCCCTCGACCTGCACTCGCACGGTCACTACATCGCGACGGACGGGAAGAGTCGCGAATACAGCGCGTTCCCGCGGCCCCTCTCCTGGCGTATCCGGGGAGAGGAGTGCCTGGTCGTCGATCGCTCGCAGCGCTCGTCGTCGCCGCGGCTCTACCGACTGGTTGCCATCGATACGAAGAACTTGTAATCCGAAGCTAACGCACGACCGACAGGCTGTACCGGCGCAGGCGAGCGGCATTTTCGCTGTCGAGGCCCTCGACGGCCACCAGGCATTCCTCGCCCACCACGCGTCCGGCGAGACGCCGGGGCATGCCGATGGACAGGCGCCGCGCAGCTCCAGCGGCAAAATACCGGACGAGGCCCGGCGGCGACCCCAGTGCCAAGACGTGGATTACGAAAGACGAGCGCGCACGCCGTCATGCCCTTACGTTATCAACAACCACTCGCGGCTCTTTTCTTGCTTCGGATGCCTCCGCGGAGGTGATCCGAGGGGATCCCATGATCAACGACCTCATCCAGACCGCTGCGGAAGCCGGGAACTTCAAGACGCTGACCTCGGCCCTCAGGACCGCAGACCTGATCTCGACCCTCGAAGGGGCAGGGCCCTACACGGTGTTCGCGCCGACGGACGCGGCGTTCGCCAAGCTCCCCAAGACGACCGTCGACTCGCTGCTCGCCGACAAGGAGAAGCTCAAGGGCGTGCTCCTGCTTCACGTGCTCGAGGGCAAGGTCTCCGCGCACGAGGTTGGCCAGATGCACGACGGAGACAAGGTGAAGACCGTCTCTGGCAAGGAGTTCACGCTGGGCCTCAAGGGCGACGCGATCACCGTCAACGGCGCGAACGTCACCACCAGGGACATGCAGGCCAGCAATGGCGTCATCCACGCCATCGACAACGTGATCATGGCGAGCTGAGCTCGCCGGGGGATCGCCCATGCGCGCCGCACGGATGTGGAGGATTCTTCTCGCTCTGAGCGTGTGCCTCGGATTCGCGAGCCATGCAGAACGGGTCGCCGGCTACAAGGGGATCCCCTGGGGCACGGGCTGTGCCGAGGCGGTGAAGAGGATGGAAGCGAAGGGCTTCGTCTTCAATCACAAGGAGAAACTCGGCTCGCGCGGGGAGGGGAGCTCTCCTTGGCAGCCACAGCTGTTCCTGAGCGGTCGCGATCGCCACGCTTCGTGCTCCGCGGCCAATGCCGACCTCGAGTTGGACACCAAGCAAGCGAACCCCTACGTCCAGCTCGAGGCGGTTTCCGGGGACATCACCATCACGCTGCTGTGCCGCGCAGGGACGTTCGTGGGCGCCAGGCTGGAGACGGGAGTCAACAACGCCGCCGCCGCCGCGATGCTGACGCAGGCGGCCGGACCGCCGGTGCGGACCCTCCGCGCCGATACGTGCGGGGATCCGTACTGGAAGTGCAACGCGGACCACTCGATCCTTCGCGCGCGCGGGGACGCAGTGCGCTACCTGGAACGCCCGGTGCGGTCGCGGAGCTTCGAGGGACGGGATCCATCCCCGCTCCGCTATCTGGTCCTCGCGCAATCCGAGGACCGCGCGCTGCAGACGGCGTACCGCGCATGCGTGAGCAAGCAGCTCGCCGGCGATCGGGTGGAGACGAAGAGAGTCCAGGACGGAAACCGCGCCGCAGTCGAGTAACTCGCGGCGGAGGGCTTCGATGGATCCTGCAAACCTGCAAGCGGCGGTAGAGAGGGTCGGAAGCGCGATCGATGGGGTCGCGTCCGGCTTTCCCGAGTCGAGGTCCGCGCTCCACATCGCCTGGGGACAGCTCGTCCGCCTCCTCGCGCCCGCCCCCGAGCGCGCAACCCGCAAATGCCCCCGCTGCGGCAACGCGGGGATGTCGGAGGCGAGGCTGTGCGGCTATTGCTGGATGAAGCTCGTCCCCATGCCTGCCTGATCGAGCCTCGAGCCGGCGGGCACGGGGCGTGACGGTCGCTCGAAAGGGCGCCTTACCTGCGGCGCAGCGCACTGGTCATCCGGTGCCATCCGCGCGCCCACCAGACGAACTCCGGTTCCGGATGGCTGTACGGCCACCGTGCGGCGCCGGCGGTGCGGTTGCGCAGGCTCTCCTCGGACTCGCCGCGGATCCGCTGGACGCCGTGGAGCAGCGCGAGCCGCGCCAGCGCTCGGGGATCCCCGGCCGGCGCTCGGTGGAGGAGGAGAAAGGCGAGAAGAGCGATGCAGGCGATCACCGCGACCCATGCAATCGTCATGCGGCCGCCAGCTCCGGGTAGACCGCCCGTTGCGGCGTCGCGATCTCGATCACGCCGAGCTTCGCAAGCACCCTCATGACCTGCCAGGTGGGATCGATCTCGAACCAGCGCGCCGCGAAGTCGGGGCTCATCGGGTACTTGTGGTGGTTGTTCTGGAACAGCTCGCCCATCGTCAGCACGTCGAAGACCAGCGTGTTGCGCGAGCGGTCGCCGTTGTCGAAGTTCCGGTACCCATACTTGTGGCCGCACCAGTTGACGATCGCGCCGTGGATGGGTCCCAGGACCCACTGCACGGGCAGCAGCGCCCACTGCCACCAGTGCGTCGCGAAGAAGAAGTAGGGCACCGAGTACAGCGTCCCCCAGGCGACGCGCGCCACCCAGGACTGGCCGAGCGTCTCGTCCAGGAGCTTCCACTCGGGAGTTCCGCCGGCGAACCGCGCTTCGGGCTCCTCGCGCCGGTAGGCGTACGCGTCGTAGCGATGCTTGGTGTGGAGCATCATGCGCACGGCGTCGCGGAAGAAGACGGGCGAGTGCGGGTCGCGCTCGGTGTCCGAGAACGCGTGGTGCTGCCGGTGGAGGATGGCGTAGCCGCGCGGCGACAGGTACGAGGCGCCCTGGACGAGGTAGGTGAGCAGGTGCAGCACCCGCTCGGTGCGCGGTTTCACCGTGTACATCCTGTGCGCGGCATACCGATGCTGGAAGAAGCTCTGGAAGAAGACGCTCGCGATCCAGTGGCTGAAGAAGAAGACGTACAGCATCGGGCCTCCTTGGTTCAGCCTCATTCAGCACGCCACACGTCACCGGGCGGTCACCGCGGGCAACCCCGTGGCATTTGGGCGCACGGCGGCGAACCGTTGAGACCCAGCGGGCGGGCGCCAGCTAGGCGAGCTGCTGGGCGGGGAGCGCGCTTCTCAAGCGGACGGCCGGCACGGTGCGGGCGTCGAGGAAGGCCCGGAGTGCGCTGGTGAACCCCGCCGGGTCCTCCCATTGGACGAAATGACCGCAGTTTTCGAAGCGGATCAACTCGCAGTTCTCCAGCAAGGCGGCGATGGCGGTCCCCTGCGAGATGGGGAGGATGTTGTCGCGCGCTCCCCAGAAAAGGCGCAGGGGCGGAAGCTCGGCGATCTCCATGACCCGGTCGAAGAGGTTCCGCGTCTGGCCCCGCCAGCGGATGACGTCGCGGACCGTGCGCGAGAAGGCACGGGCGCTGCCGGGCTGGCGCAGGTAGGAAGCCAGCAAGGCGATCTCGGCCCGGGCATCGCTGGTCGTGGCCCGCGCCATCGCGAAGCCGGCGATTGGTCCCATCCAGCGCTGGCCGAAGGCCTCGATCAGGAAAGGCGCGGAGGCGAGCCTCAGCCACGGATAGACTTCCCGCCCCAGGCCGCCGGAGGACAGCAGGGCCAGGCGCCGGATCCGGGCGCGGCTTTTCAAGAGCAGCCATTGAGCGAGCCCGCCGCCGTAGGAGTGGCCGACGACATCCAGATCGCGCAGGCCCAGTTGCTCGATCCAGCGGGCGACCTGCGTCGCGTTCCAGTCCAGCGTGTACGGAGCGTCCGGGCGGCTCGACATTCCGTGGCCCGGAAGGTCCAGCATCAGGACTCGCCGGTCCTGCAGTCGGGGCCAGATCTCCCGCCAGGTCCGGTGCGAGTCGTTGAGGCCATGCAAGAGCAGGACGGGTGGCCCCTGGCCCACCTCGGTCCAGTGGAGCCTCACCTCGCCCAGGTCCAGTTGATGGTGGTGCATGCGTCCAGCATAAGCAGGGGGCGCTCGGAGCTCCCCGATTTCAGCGCCGGCAGCGGGGTGACAGGCCTGTGACCGGGCGCAGCTATTGTTTTTGGACGCGCGTCGCAAACTGGGCGACCGTGGAGGCATATGCAGACTGACTCGCACCGGGTCCGGTTTCCGGCCCGTCGCTCCTTCCACGCTGATCTGAAGCGCCGGGTGGAGGATTATTTCGAGGGCGCCGCGCGCTCCCGCCACGGCGGCTGGGCGATGGGCGCCAAGAGCGCGGCCATGCTGGCGTGGCTCGCCACCTCGTACGCTCTGCTGATGTTCGCGCACGTCGAGGCCTGGGAGGCGGCGCTGCTGAGCGTCTCCATCGGCCTCGCCATGGCCGGCGTCGGGTTCTCCGTCATGCACGACGCGAATCACGGAGGCGCCTCGTCGAGCGCGCGGATGAACGCCATCCTGTCGTTCACGCTCGACTTGATGGGCGCGAGCTCGTTCCTCTGGCGCCGCAAGCACAACGTGCTCCACCACACCTACACGAACATCTCCGCGCTCGACCCCGATCTCGAGGGGGGCGGCCCGCTGCTGCGACTCGCGCCGTGGCAGTCTCGCCATGCGCACCATCGTTTCCAGCACCTGTACGTCTGGCTGCTGTACGGCCTGTTCCCGCTCAAATGGTGGTTCGTCGACGATCTTTGTGACCTCGCCACCGGCCGTATCGCCGGCCACCAGTTTCCCCCGGCACGCGGGCGAGAGCTACTCGGGGCGCTGGCCGGAAAGGCGCTGTTCGTCTCCTGGGCGTTCGTGCTCCCGGCCGTGCTCCACCCCTCGTGGGCGCTGCTGGCGCTCTGGGGGGTCGGCATCTTCACGCTGGGCAACGTGCTCGCCGCCGTCTTCCAGCTCGCGCACTGCGTGGGAGAGGCCGAGTTCCTCGACCGGAGCCGCATCGAGAGCGACTGGGCCGAGCACCAGGTCGCGACTACGGTGGACTTCGCGCCGGCGAACGCGCTGCTCGGCTGGTATCTCGGTGGCCTCAACTTCCAGGTGGAGCACCACCTCTTCCCGCGGGTGTGCCATCTGCACTACCCGGCGCTGGCCAGGATCGTCGAGGAGACTTGCCGCGCGCACCAGGTCCGCTACCGCTGCGAGCCCACGCTCCGCAGCGCGCTCGCCGCGAACTGGCGCTGGTTGCGCCGCATGGGGTCTCCCGCGGCTGCCTGACGAAGCGCTGCCGTCATGGTTCCTCCGCGCTCGCGAGCTCGAGGGGAAAGCGCTTGCGCATGACGCCCATGACCAGCTCCTCCACCTGCGTCTCCGAGCGAAGCGGAAGCACCTGCGCGAGAAGCGCCACCATCTCGTCCAGCCGGCTGGCGCCGATGACCGACTTCACGGCCGGGATGAGGCCAGGGGACATCGAGAGGCTCCGCACGCCCAGCCCGAGGAGCACCCAGGTGAAAGCGGGGTCTCCGGCCATGTCTCCGCAAACCGAGATTGGTCTGCCCGCGGCGTTCGCGCCGTCGATCGCGCTCTTGAGGAGGCGGAGGAACGCGGGGTGGAGCGGGTGGTAGAGATAGGCGACGTCCTCGTTCTCCCTGTCGGCCGCGAACGTGTACTGGATGAGGTCGTTGGTTCCGATGCTGAGGAAGCTCGAATTCCCAGCCAGGTGATCGGTGGTCAGCGCGGCGCTGGGCGTCTCGATCATGACGCCGATCGGGACGTTGCGGTCGAAGGGCACCCCTTCGCGCGCGAGCTCCCCGGCGATCTCGGCGCAGACTCGCCGTGCCTCGTCCAGCTCCGAGATCCCGGACACGAGCGGGAACATGATCCGCAGCGGGCCCATCGCCGAGGCCCGGTAGAGAGCTCGAAGCTGCGTCCGGAAGATGTCCGGGCGGCGGAGCGCGAAGCGCATGGCCCGCACGCCGAGGCTCGGGTTCGCGCCCCCCGGCACGGTCACGGCCAGAGGCAGCTTCTCTCCCCCGATGTCGAGGGTCCGGAAGGTCGCCTCTCGCCCGCCGAGCGCGGTGAGCACCGCGACCGCGTCCTGGAACTGCTCCTCTTCGCTCGGCAGCTCGGGGCGGTCGAGGTACAAGAGCTCGGTCCGGAACAAGCCGACTGACTCCGCCCCGAGCTCGAGGGCGGCCGGGACCTCCGACGGCGCCTCGATGTTCGCGGAGAGCTCGATGCGCACGCCGTCGCGCGTGGTCGTCGGGCCCGTGCCTCGGGATTTGAGCGCTTGTACCCGCGACCGCTCCCGGCTGCGGCGTTCCTCGTAGATCGCGATCGCGTCGTCGTCCGGGCCGATGATGACCTGGCCCCGCGACCCGTCCACGACCAGTCTCTCGCCGGACCGGACCGCCGCGCACAGACCGCGCACGCCGACGACGAAGGGGATCTCGAGCGCCCTGAGGATGATGGCCGCGTGCGAGGTCTTGCCGCCGCGCTCGGCCGCGAAACCGACCAGGCCGGACCGGGGCAGGTGCAAGGCCTCGATCGGAGAGAGGATGGAGCCGACTCCGATCGCGGCGGAAGCGAGAGGGCTGCTCTGCAAGATTTCCGGCAGACCGAGGAGCGTCCGCAAGAGACGGTCACCGATGGCCTCGACGTCAGCGCCCCGCTCGCGCAAATACGGATCCTCCATGCGAGCGAAGGTCGCGGCGATCCCGTCGATCACCCGGCGCACGGCTCCTTCGGCGGCGATCCGATCCTTCTCGATCAGGTGGCGCGCCCCCTCCACGACCTCATCGTCCCTGAGCATCAACCGGTGAGCTTCGAGGATGAGATGTCCTTCGTGCAGATGTTGCGACTCCAGCCGCGCGGAGAGCAACGCGAGCTGCTCGTCGGTGGAAGTCACTGCCTGGCGCAGCCGGGCGACCTCGGCGGGTACGAGGTCTTGCGAAATCGGCCGATCGACGACCACCACGGGGGGAACGAGCAGGCGTGCCTGGCCGATGGCAACGCCGTCGGAGGCAGCTACGCCGCTGAGCGTTCGCCGCGTGGCCATTGTCCGACACTACTGGCCGCGAGCGGATCGAACAATGGATTCGGAAGCGCCCGGCGGCCCGGCGCAGTTACGATCGCGTCGGGGACAAGCTGCTGCGGATGTTTGGCGGATCACCCGAGCGTCGGCTTGACGGCCGACAGCCGGTAGCTGCCCTACCAGGGATCGTGCGCATCGGTGTGGCTCGAGTCCCACGGCTGCCCGCCGGAAGGGTGAAAGAGGGCGGCGTGTGGCCGCCCTCGACGAACGGACCGCGAACGCGACCTACGCGCGAGCGGCGATCTGGTGGAACGTCGAATTGGAAACCTCGTAGCTCAGAAGCGTAGGGGTTCCGTCGACGACCTTCGCCAGCGCCTTCAGCACCTCCGGATAGCCCGTGCGGCTATAGGCTTCCGCCTTCTCCTTCGACTGCCAGAAGCTGATCGCGATCGCTTCCGCTCCGCCCGGGACGATGAACGCCACCTCGTCCTGGAAACCGTCTTGCTTTCGGAGCATGGGAATGACTTCCTTCTCGAGCGTCTGGGTGAACTGCGCGCTGCTGTTGGCTTTCAACTGCAGGCGGACGTTGCGAGCGTACATTTGGGCCTCCTCGAGGCACTGTCGCTAAGTCTTGAGGATGGATCGGGCGGATCTGACTTAGTTCAGAAGGACCCGAGGACGTGGGCAGAGCCTGCGCCCAGCGGCACCTCGATCGTAGTGGTCTCGCCGCAGGGGCGCGAGGAAAACGACGTTTCTTGACGCTGGCGGCGCATCGTGAGCATGGTGGTTTTGCAATTTTTTGCAATCTTACCATCCAACAAAGCGCATGCCTGCAGGAGGGCTCCGATGCTGCCCAGGGACGCGTACATCGCAAAGATGGAAGCGCAGCTCATGGGGTGGGCCCACGAGCTCGCATGGCTCAGGTCGAAGGCCACCCAGGTCGTGACGCGGGGCTCGGTGGCATTCCAGCTGCAACTCGCGGCTGCGCAGGGCCAGCACCAAGCGGTGCGCCACGGGTTCGAAACGCTGAAGAACTCCGGCGAAGAGCGGTGGAACGCGCTCTCCGCCGGCCTGGAAGTCGCCTGGAAAGACCTCACCGCCTGAAAGCGGGACCGCCTGCTGGCGATCCCGCTCTCGTTCGGGTCAGTGCTTGGTCTTCTCGGTGAGCGCGGGCGCGGCGCCCACCTGCACCTTGATCTGCTTCGGCTTCAGCTCGGACTTCTTGGGGAGCGTGATCCGCAGCACCCCGTCGCGGCATTCGGCGCTGACGTTCTCCGTGTCTACCGTCGACGGTACCGTGAAGGTGCGGCTGAACGGACCGTAGGTCCGCTCGATGCGGTGGTACGAGTCGCGCTTGTCCTCGTTCTCCAGGTTGCGCTCGCCGCGCAGCGTGAGCGCGTTGCCCTCGATCTGGATGTCCAGGTCCCCTGCCTTCACCTCGGGCAGCTCCACCTTCAGCGTGATGGCCTCGGCGCTCTCGAAGACGTCCACCTGCGGCGTCCAGGTACCGATGACGGACTGCTCGGGCTCGACGGTGCCCCGGTTGAGGCCATACGGCGGTTGGTCGAAGGCGCGGAAGACGCGGTCCTGCAAGTGCACCAGCTGACGGTACGGATCGTAACCCATGATGGCCATGTGGCCTCCCTTGCCGGTCCCGCGCGGATTGCGTGAGAAAGGCTCGAGGGTTTTGCGCCAGGAGCCGTCCAGCGACGCCAACCACGTCCGGAGACTCGCGTCGGCGGTGGGCGTGCTCCGAGCTCTAACGGTGACGCCGGTCCAATGCTCGCCCAAGGTGCGGCGTTTGGCGAGCTTTGGCCCGCAGGCGGGCGCATACTGCCTGCGCGCCCATCGAAACCGGTGCGCGTCTACCGAGAGGAAAGCCGTGCTCCCCACGATCTCGATCCTGGTGGTCGGCTGTTTCGTCGTTTGCGTAGCCGTACTGGTCCTGGCCTCCGTCACCGATGGGGGTCGCAAGGCGAGCGTGAGGGCGGCGTCGGCGCGCCGGGCGTACCGGCTGGGACGACCATGACCGGCCGCATCGCCGTCCTGGATCTCACCAGCGGCGAGCCCTCCGAGCGGTCCGGCGACACCTTGACGCTGGATGTGCCGACCGATCTGCCCAGGGCGGGCGCCGTTTCGGTAGTGGACGGCCTGCGGGGCCACTACCTCGCCGCGGATGGCCACGGCGTGGTCTACGGCGTCGTGCTCCGCCCCCTGTGCTGGCGAGCCCGTGGAGAGACCTGCCTCGTCGCGCGCAGCGGCGGCTCGAAGCGCCGGACCCGGCAGTTCCGGCTTTCGCTGGTCGAGGCGACCGGCGCCTGAAATCGTCGTGGCTCGAGGCCCGGAACGCTCAGGTTTCCTCGGAGGCGTCGATGTCCCCGGCGTCGTCCTCGGCGGTTGCGGGGCTCGAGGCGGGCGCGTCGGGCGGAAGCACGTACCACTGGCGGCCGTTGAGCTGCTGCCGCCTGAGCAGGCCCTCCCGCTCCATCGCCTGGAGCAGCCGGCTGAAGGTCGAGAAGCCCTGGTCCCGTTCGTCGAAGTCCGGTTGGTTGCGGACGATGGTCTCCTTGATCAGCGAGGGATTCAGTGGACCGGTCGCGCGCGAGAGGAGGCTGGAGACGATCTCGCGGGCAATCTGCGGGATCTGACCCCGCGCTTTCTGCGACTCGACCCCGCGAGCGGCGCGCGGGCTGGCGCGCCCTTCGCGCGGCGCCGCTTTCTCCTTCCGCGGCGGCTTCAGATAGATGAACTCGTCGCACGCCTTCACGAAGAGCGGGGAGGTGGCCTCCTTGACCCCGAGTCCCGTCACCAGCCGGTTGTTCTCGCGCAGCTTGTAGGCCAGCGGGCAGAAGTCGCTGTCGCCCGAGGCGATGGCGAAGGTATCGATGTGCTCGCGGGCGTAGCACAGTTCGAGCGCGTCGATGACGAGGCGCATGTCGGCCCCGTTCTTTCCCGCGCGCGTCGAGGGCGGCACGTCGATCAGCTCGACCCCGAAGTCGTGCAGCCGTTGGGGGGCTTCCCGAAACCGGGACCAGTCGCAGTACGCCCGCCGGAACACCACCTTCCCTTTCTCGAGGAGCCGGTCGATCGCCGGTTGCAGGTCGAAGGTGGCCGGGCTGATGCCGGTGTTGGTCACCAGGTTCTCGAAGTCGATGAACAGGGCGATGCGGTGTTCGGTGTCGCTGACCATGGCCCCTGCGGTGTACCACCTTCCCGAGCGGCGCGGCCAAGCGTCGTCACTCAGCGCGCGCCCGGGCGTCCTCGAATGCTTCCCGCCAGGTGTTGCCCTGGCCTTCGATGGAGTAGGGCGACCTCCCATCGCCGTTGCCGACGATGCAGCAGTAGCGGGCGAGGCGGCCTCGCTCGGTCTTGATCGTCCGCGAAGGCCGGAAGGTGATGGTACCGCTCGGTCCCCAGCGCCTGAGTGCCTCGGCTCGAGCCTGCTCTTGTGTCATGTCCTTCATGCGCCCCTTGGGAGGAGGAGGGACATTATCACGGATTGACGCTCTTCCGCCGTGCAAAACTCCAGGACGAGAACCGGCGCGACGGTCCCACAGCCGCTCACGTTTGCCGAGGGCCGCTTCCTTGTCGGCGAGCATCGCTCCGGTATGGTCGTGGTGAACGCCCTCTCGGTCGTGCTCGCTGTCCGAGCATGGATGGAGGCACTATGAACAGGATCATCGCCACGATTGCGGCCGGCATTCTTCTCTGTCTTTCCGGCGAGGCACGCGCCGACAGGTCCCATGGCTCGCGGCCCCACGGCAGGGCACGCGTCCTGATCGGGATGGATACCGAGTTCGGAATTCCGCTGGGCAACTATGCCGACGTGAACAGCGTCGGCGGCGGCGCGCTGCTCGTCGGCGAGTACCCGCTGGAGATGCTCAGCCTGACGGCGCGGGTGGGGTTCCAGGCGCACGTGGACAGGACGGTGAACGGCCTGGGCTCGCACGTGCACGCCATTCCGGTGCTGCTGGGCACCAAGTACTACGTGGGCGCGGACCGCGAGGGTCTGTTCGGCGCCTTCGAGCTCGGGATGTTCGACCTGATGAGCAGCGTCGAGCGGCGGGCCGGCGGCAACGTCACCTCCGTCAGCTCCAACGACGTGAAGTTCGGCATGGGTCTCGGCCTGGGCTACCAGGAAGATCGGTGGAACGCGCGCGTGAGCGTGCATACCCAGGACGTGGGGAACTTCGGCAGTGCCTTCACGATCACCGGGGGCATCGGCTACCAGTTCTCGTCGTTCTAGTCGCCGCCGACCGGGCGGCGGCATGCTCGGAAGCGCGGTGCCGCGTCGTCCCTTGGGGCGACGCGGCGCTCGCGCTTCGATCGGGCTACAATCCGCCCGCCATGGACGACCACCTCGAGCGGACCGATGAGCAGTGGCGCCGCGAGCTGACGCCCGAGCAGTACCGCGTGCTTCGCCAGAAGGGCACCGAACGCGCCTTCAGCGGCGAGCTTTGGGACGACCACGAGCCCGGCCGCTTCCTCTGCGCGGGGTGCGGCGCGGAGCTCTTCCGCGCCGAGGAGAAGTTCGACAGCGGCACCGGCTGGCCGAGCTTCTCGCGGCCCGCCGACGCACGCGCCGTCGACTCGCAGCGCGACTCGAGCCACGGGATGGAGCGCGTCGAGGTGCACTGCCGGAGGTGCGGCGGCCACCTCGGCCACGTGTTCCAGGACGGGCCCCTTCCGGCGGGCGAGCGCTACTGCATCAACTCGGCTTCGCTGAAGAAGGCGCGCTGACCGCGATCGTCGGCTTCCACCGCAGGCGGATCACGAGGGCCGGGCGCGCGCGGACCTGCTTCCGCGCTTCCCAGGCCGGGCGCCTCTGCGCCTCGGCTTCTTCCGCTTCAGCTCCTCGTCCCAGATCACCGCCTCGACGTTGTGACCGTCGGGATCGAGCACGAAGGCAGCGTATCCGTACTCCGGGCGCAAGCCAGGAGCGCCGTTGTCCTTCCCTCCGGCGTGGAGGGCGGCCCGGTAGAAGTCGTCGACGGCCCTCTCGTCGTCGGCGTGGAAGGCGAGGTGGTTCGGGGTGCCCACCTTGCCTTTCGTGAGCCAGAAGTCGTGGCGTCCCCCTTGGATGAACCCGAAGGCGTCGCCGTAATCCATGTCGAGCTCGTATCCCAGCGGCGCGAGCGCCTGCTCGTAGAACTTCCGGCTCGCCCGGGCATTGCGGCAGCGGAGGCTGATGTGCTCGATCATGCCGGCGGCTTACGCCACGCCGGTTCCGCTCGCAACTCCCGGCTGGCGCATCCTCATCGCTGAAACGTCTTCTCGACTTCCTGCCAGTACTCGAGCCCGACGAGCCTCATGAACTCGTCCTTGGTCATCGCTTCCTTCATGTCCATCCGGCGACCCTCGCGGAGGTCGGCAACGGCCCGTTCCATTGCTCGCGCGGCCCGGAAGAGGATGCTGGTCGGATACAGGATCATCGAGTACCCCATCTCGGCGAAGTCTCGCGGCGGGTGCCAGGGAGTCTTCCCTCCGCCCTCCATCATCGTGGTGACCAGCGAGGCACCGTGGAACGCCTTCGCGACTTCCGTCAGCTCCTCGTCGTCGCGGGGGCCCTCGACGTAGAGCGCGTCGGCGCCGGCCTCGAGGTATTGCTCGCCGCGCTTCAGCGCCTTGCGCATGCCTTCGACCTCGAGCGCGTCGGTGCGTGCGATGACGTAGACGGCGGCCGGACTGGAGCGCGCCGCGACGGCCGCGCGGATCTTGGCCACCATCTCGCCGGCTGGAATGACTTCCTTGTCATCCATCTGCCCGCACTTCTTCGGCGCCTTCTGGTCTTCGAAGAACACCGCCGAGACGCGCATCGCCTCCATGCAGCGCACCGCGAAGGTGACGTTCTTCACGTCGCCGTAGCCGTCGTCGAGGTCCACCAGGACCGGAAGGCTGCAGCCGGTCATGACGTCTCGTACCGCCGCGCGCCGTTCTCCGAAGTGGATGAGGTCGATGTCCGGCTGACCGTACCGAGAGCCGACCAGCGCAAATCCGCCGACCTGGTACGCCGGGAACCCGGCCTTCTCGATCAGCCGCGCGCAGAGCGCATCGTGGGCCGCCGGGAGCACCAACGGCCGGTGGCGCAGGACGAGCTCGCTCCATGCCTCGGGACCCTTGATTTTTTGCACGGACCAAAAGTGTGGCGTCGGAGCAGACCCAGCAATCCCGGCCGTGCAGGTGCTCGGCAGCCAGGTCGGAGGCGGGGCGCTCGACGTATGATGCCGCGCATGAGCTCGGCAGTGACCCGGCGGAAGCGACTCGGCGATCCCACCCTGGCCGCGCGCCTGCGCCAGGCGATCCGCGGCGAAGTGCTGTTCGACGCGTTCGCGCGCGGCCGCTACTCGACCGACGCGTCCATCTACCAGATCCAGCCCATCGGAGTGGCCCTGCCGGAGGACACCGACGACGTCGAGGCGGCCATCGCGCTCGCCCGCGAAGAGGGGTTTCCCGTCATCGCCCGCGGCGGCGGCAGCTCGCAGAACGGGCAGACGCTCGGGGAAGCGGTGGTGATGGATACCAGCCGCCACATGAACCGGATCCTGGAGGTCGACGCCGTCGCGGGAACGGCCGTGGTCCAGCCCGGGATCGTCCTCGACGAGCTGAACAGGCAGCTCAAGCCGACCGGGTGGACCTTCCCGGTGGACGTCTCCACTTCGGCCAACGCCACGCTCGGCGGGATGACCGGGAACAACTCGGCGGGCACGCGATCGATCAAGTACGGGATCATGGTGCACAACGTGCTCGAGGTGGAGGCGGTGCTGGCCGACGGCTCGCGCCTCGCCTTCGGCGAGGTCCCGGCGGACCTGTCCGGGTCGCCTCGCCGCCTGGCGGAGCTCGCGCAGGCGATGCGGGCGCTCTACAAGAACAACGCCGAGGAGATCGCGCTCCGCATTCCCAAGCTCTTGCGCAAGGTGGGCGGCTACAACATCGACACGCTCGGAGAGCCGCGCCAGAACCTGGCCAAGCTGATGGTCGGCTCGGAAGGGACGCTCGGGTTCTTCACCCGGATCAAGCTGAAGCTGCACCGCACCCCGAAGCACCGGGTGGGCGCGATCTGCCACTTCGATCGCTTCCAGGACTCGATGGCCATGACGCGCTTCATCGTCGAGCTCGGGCCTTCGGCGGTCGAGTTGGTGGACCGAACCATGATGGACCTGGCCCGGCAGCTTCCGGTCTTCCGCGCGACGCTCGAGCGGCACGTCAAGGGATCGCCTTCGGCGCTGCTCCTGGTCGAGTTCGCCGGGGACGAGCAGGCGCCGCTGGTCGATTCGCTCGGCCGCCTCGAGGAGATGCTGGCCGACCATGGCCATCCGGGCTCGGTGGTGCGGACCATGGAGGCGAAGTCGCAGGCGGACATGACCGCGGTCCGCAAGGCCGGGCTCAACATCATGATGTCGATGAAGGGCGACGGGAAGCCGGTCTCCTTCATCGAGGACTGCGCCGTGCCGCTCGACGACCTGGCGGAGTTCACCGACCGGTTGACCAGGGTCTTCCGCAAGCACGGCACCGAGGGGACCTGGTACGCCCACGCCTCCGTCGGCTGCCTGCACGTCCGGCCCATCCTCAACATGAAGGACGAGTCCGGCGCGAAGAAGATGCGCGCCATCGCGGAGGAAGCGTTCTCCATCGTCAAGGAATACAAGGGATCGCATTCGGGGGAGCACGGCGACGGGATCAGCCGCTCCGAGTTCCACGAGATGATGTTCGGCGAGCGGGTGGTGCGCGCCTTCGCGGCGGTGAAGGACGCCTTCGACCCGGGCGGGCTGCTCAACCCCGGGAAGATCGTGCGCGCGCCGAAGATGGATGACCGGTCGCTGTTCCGCTACAAGCCCGGATACGCGTCGCTTCCGGTCCGGACTTCGCTCGACTGGTCCGACGCGGGCGGTTTCCTGGCCGCCACGGAGATGTGCAACAACAACGGGAACTGCCGCAAGTTCGACGCGGTGATGTGCCCGAGCTACCAGGCGACCGGCGACGAGAAGGACGTCACCCGGGGCCGCGCCAACAGCCTGCGGCTCGCCCTCAGCGGACAGCTCGGAACGGACGCCCTGGTCTCCGACGAGATGAAGGAGACCATGGACCTCTGCGTGGGCTGCAAGGCTTGCCGCCGGGAGTGTCCCACCGGCGTGGACATGGCGCGGATGAAGATCGAGTTCCTCCATCACTGGAACGCGCGGCATGGCGTCCCGAGGGCGGAGAGGCTCACCGCCTATCTGCCTCGCTATGCCGCGGTAGCGAGCCGGCTGGCTCCCCTGATCAACCTGCGCAACCGGGTGCGCGCGCTCGCCGTCCTCGGCGAGAAGCTCACGGGCATGAGCGCGAGACGCAAGCTGCCCGCCTGGCGCAGCGACTTCCATCGGCCCGCGCCCGTGAAGAAGGCCGGGAAGGAAGTCCGCCTCTTCGTCGATTGCTTCTCCCGGTACTTCGAGCCGGAGAACGCTCGCGCGGCGCGGGCCGTGCTCGAGGCGGGCGGATACACCGTCGTCGAGGACACCTCGTCTCGCCCGCTCTGCTGCGGGCGCACCTTCCTCAGCGCCGGCCTGGTGGACCAGGCGCGGGAGGAGATGTCGCGCCTGCTGGATGCCCTGACGGGCGGGGACGCGCCGATCGTCGGGATCGAGCCTTCCTGCCTGCTGACGCTCCGCGATGAGCTCGGCGTGGTGCTGAAGGGTCCGCGGGCCAACGCGCTGGCGGCGCGGTCGCTCCTGTTCGAGGAATTCCTCGCCGGCGAGGCGCGCCGGGGCGAGCTCCGGCTGCCGCTGCGCAAGGACGGAAAGCAGCAGGCCTATCTCCACGGACACTGCCACCAGAAGGCGATGGGGACCATGCCGGACGTGCTCGCCGCGCTGCAGCTCTTGCCCGGCCTCTCGGTCCAGGTGATCGAGTCCAGCTGCTGCGGCATGGCCGGCGCGTTCGGCTACGAGAAGGACCACTACGACGTCTCGATGCGCATGGCCGAGCGCAGCCTGCTGCCCGCCGTGCGCGGGGCTCCCGCCGATGCGTTGATCGTCGCTGACGGCACCAGCTGCCGCCACCAGATCGAGGACGGCGCGGGGCGGCGCGCCGTGCACGTGGCGCGCGTGCTGGAATCGTCCTTGGAGAAGGGGCCTGACCACCGGCGCTCGCCTTGACGCGCTCGCGTCCGGCGGGGCAGGGTGGAGGCCAGGTGGGTGCGCTCGCTGCCAGCCCGGAGTGGCCACCGCTGCCCTTCGCGCAGTGGCAGGACACCCTGGCCACGCTGCACCGATGGACGCAGATGGTGGGGAAGACGCGGCTCGCGCTGGCGCCGATGACGAACCACTGGTGGCAGGTGACCCTCTACCTGACCGCCCGGGGCCTGACGACCTCGCCGATGCCGCGCGGCGAGCGGACCTTCGAGATCGAGCTCGACTTCCTGGACCACCTGCTCGCGGTGCGCACCGGCGACGGCGCCCACCGGACGATGCCGCTCGCCCCCCGCTCGGTGGCGGACTTCCATCGCGAGTATCGTTCCTTGCTCCGCTCGCTCGATCTCGAGGTGAGGATCTGGCCCGTACCCGTGGAGATGCCCGACGCGGTGCCGTTCGCGAACGACGTCGCGCACGCCTCCTACGATGCCGAGGCCGCGCAACGCTGCTTCCGCGCGCTGGCCCACGCCGATCGCGTGCTGAAGCAATTCCGCGGCCGCTTCCTCGGCAAGTGCAGCCCGGTGCATTTCTGGTGGGGGGGGTTCGACCTGTCTTGCACCCGGTTCTCCGGTCGCCGCGCGCCGCTGCATCCCGGCGGGGTGCCGAACCTGCCCGATCGCGTGACGCGGGAGGCGTACTCGCACGAGTGCATCAGCGCCGGCTGGTGGCCGGGAGGAGGCGTCCTGCCCGAGCCCGCCTTCTATGCCTACGCGTACGCGGAGCCCGCCGGGCTGCCCGACGCCGCGATCCGCCCGCGCGAGGCGTACTACCACCGCGAGCTGCGCGAGTTCATCCTGCCCTACGAGGCGGTCCGCGCGGCCGCCAGTCCGGACGAGATGCTGCTCGCCTTCTTCCAGAGCACGTACGACGCGGCGGCAGATCTCCTGGGCTGGGATCGGACGGCGCTCGAGCGGAGCGGTTAGGCGGGCGCGGCTGCCTGCGCCGGGGCGGCCGGGCGACCGAGCGCGTCCGCGGCGATTTCATACGAGCGGAGCCGCGCGTCGTGATCGAAGATCTGGGACGCGACGATCAGCTCGTCCGCGCGCGTCCGCGCCACGAAGTCCTTCAGCCAGCCCTGCACCGTCGCGGGTGAGCCTACCGCGGAGCAGGTGAGCACCTGGTCCAGGACCTCGCGCTCGGCGGCGCCCCACCGCAACCCGTGCGCCGGCGGGGGGAGGCGGCCCGGGCGACCGCTGCGCAGGTTCACGAAGGCCTGCTCGAGCGAGGTCGCGAGGAGCGCCGCTTCGCGGTCGGTGTCGGCCGCGATCACGTTCACGCCCAACATCACGTAAGGACGCGCGAGCTGCGCCTTCGGGCGGAACTCCGCCCGGTACAGCTCGATCGCCTGCATCAGCTGCGCGGGCGCGAAGTGGGAAGCAAACGCGTACGGAAGCCCGAGCGCGGCCGCCAGGCGGGCGCCGTAGAGGCTGGATCCGAGGATCCAGATCGGCACGCCGAGACCGGCGCCGGGCACGGCCAGGATCGGCTGGCCAGGCTCCGCGGGGCGGAAGTAGTCCATCAGCTCGAGCACGTCCTGCGGGAACGCGTCGACGTCCACGTCGAGGTTGCGCCGCAACGCCATCGAGGTGCGCGGGTCGGTGCCCGGCGCCCGGCCGACGCCCAGATCGATGCGGCCGGGGAAGAGGGACTCGAGGGTGCCGAACTGCTCGGCGATGACCAGCGGGGCGTGGTTCGGCAGCATGATCCCGCCGGAGCCGACGCGGATGGTGGAGGTGCCCGCCGCCACCTGTCCGATCACCACGGCGGTCGCGGCGCTGGCAATGCCCGGCATCCCGTGGTGCTCCGCGAGCCAGTAGCGGCGGTATCCCCAGCGCTCCGCGTGGCGGGCGAGGTCGAGCGTGGAGCGGAGCGCCGAACCGGCGTCTCCACCTTCGACGATCGGGGCGAGGTCGAGGACGGAATGTGGAACCATGACCTCCTTCGATGCGCGGCGGATCGCGTTGGTGCGCGCCACGGCAGCGTTGCCCCGACCCGCGCCGCCACGTACTTATGGTCCCCTGAGCTCGACTTGGGGGTAAGCAGGTGCCGGGTCCTTTCCTGATCGCGCTCGCGCTGGTCGCCGCGCCGGCGGCGGAAACGCGCGCCGATGACCCCGCCGCGGACCACTTCGCGCTCACCATCAGCGGTGGCGTGAGCCTGGGCGCCTACGAGGCGGGCCTGAACTGGGCCTTGGTCCGCTTCCTGCGCCTGCGCGACCGGGAGTTCCAGGCCGACGATCCCCGCGCCCTCCTGCGCTCCCGCCGGCCGGCCCTGGTCGCCGTCACCGGCGCGTCGGCGGGGGGCATCAACGCTCTGCTCGCCGCCGCGCTGTGGTGCGAAGCGGACGGTTCGACGCGCAACGCTTCGGTGGATTCCAACCTGCTCCGGGACGCCTGGCTGGGCATCTCGTTCGACGCGCTCCTGCCCGAGGATCCCGGCCGGTACACGCCGGACGACGGGGTCCTCGCCAGCGCGGCACTGGGACCGTTGATCGCCGAGGTGCGCAGCGAGGTCTTCGGTCCGGGCGCGGTGCGATTCCGGCCCGGGTGCGCGCTGCCTTTGGGCGTCACGCTGACCAGGGCGCGCCCGCAGCAGAGCGAGACCGCGGGGCTGCCCGCCAGCTCGCAGCAGACCGGGACGGCGGGGCTGAGCGTCAGCTCGCAGCGGGCGGTGCTGGCGATGGTGCTCGAGGTGGATGGAGAGGGGCGTATGCGCATGCGCCGGCAGGATCTGCCCAACCGCGACGCGACCGAGAGCGTGCTCGCGCTCGCCGAGGTGCCGGATCGGGCCGGGCCATATCTTGATCCGGAGAGCGTCATGCAGGCGCTGCTCGCCTCGGCTGCCTTTCCGCTCGCCTTCGGCCCGCGGACCCTGTGCGAGTGTGCTCCTGCCTGCGACGACGAGGAGCCGCCCGCGGGCGCAACCTGCCCGGGGCCCGATCCCGCCCACCACAGCGCCGGCCTCAGCTGCGCGGCGCACTCGATGATGCAGGCCGGGCGCGAGCTGCGCGTGTGCCGCCGCCGCTTCGTCGACGGCGGCGTGTTCGACAACGCGCCCGTGGGCCTCGCCATCGAGCAGGCCGAGGGGTTCGTGCGGCCGCGGCTCTTCAAACCGGTCAGCTACATCTTCGTCGACCCGGACGTGCGGCGGCTGCGGCCACCCGATCCCCCGCAAGCGACGGCGGGGAACGCGCGCGGAGCGACGGGGGTGCTGCGGCTCACCGCCGATCTGGTGGCGACGGCCCGCAACCGGGAGCTGTCGCGCACGGTCGAGGCGAGGCACTGGAACCGCACCACCCGAAATCTCTTGAGACAGCTGGCGGCCGCCTCGACCGACTACGGGGCGCTGCTCGCGCAGCTCACCAACCTGGATGCGCCGGCTGCGGAGATGCCCCCGCCAGCCACGTTCTCGGGGTCGGTCGCGGAGCGCATCCGCATGGGGCGCGTGCTGCAGAGCTGCATGTTGCGGATCGCCACCGCCGGCCCGACGCCGCAGGCGATGGTTGTGCACCAGGCATGCGCCGGCGCGGTGCGCGGCGTGCCGGGTGCCGACCCGCTGGCGGACGACGCGCCGGCGCGGGCGGTGCTCGACAGGCGCCTGTCCGCTCCCGAGCTGGCCGCGATGATGCACCAGGTGGGGCTCCTCGCCTCCAGCGACAACGCGATCCGGCGTTCCACGGAGGTGGTTCTGGAGAACCGCGGGGCGCCGCCGGATCAGCGCGCCCGCCTCGCGGTGCTGTTCGCCCAGCGCGTCCAAATCGTCAGCGCCGTCTTCTCCTACCTGGCCGACGAGTTCCCGGGCCTGACCGGCGGGTCCTTGACGGACGACGTCCTCCGCCAACTCCACGCGGACACGGTGGAGGTTTCGCAGCGCGTCTCCACGCTCGTCTCGGCGGCGAACCGGGTGACCAACGCGCTCGTCGAGGAGACGCTCGCCGCTCTCGCGCGCATCGGAGGTGAGGGCGCCCGGGAAGCGTCGGCCGCGCTCGACGAGCTTCGACGCCGCGGGGGCGATGCGCTCTTTCCCGCGGACGTCCTCGTCCCGGTGCTCACCCGGCTGCGGTCGCTGCCGGCCAGCGCGCCGGAGGTGAAGCTCCGCTCGGTGCATCTCGAGCGGCTGCTCCAGCTGCGTCCCCGGCTCCAGGCCCTGGCGGCGCGCACCACGGCCATCCAGCAGGAATGGCACGACGTGACGCTTTTGTCCGGCGAACGGGCCCTGTTCATGAGCAGCCGATTCAGCCCGCTGGCGGGAAGCCTGCTGTTCAACTTCGCCGGATTCCTCGACCGGCCGCTGCGCGAGCTGGACTACGCCGCCGGGGTCTACGACGGCCTGCACGAGGCGGCGGCGGCCGTGTGCAACGAGGTGGATCCCTACCAGGTGCGTCTGCCGATGCCGGCCCGGAGCGCCGACGGAAGCGGCCAGATCGATCCGCACGCCGAGGCCACGCAACGCTGCATCGGAGCGGTCCTGGGAACCGGAGCGCGGGAGCTGGGAATCCTCGATTCGCGCAGCACCGGCGCCGTTTTCGCCACGCTCGCCCGGGCCGAGCTGGCCGCGTGGCTGGGGAGCAGCGCCCACGCCGCGCAGGTGGAGCGCTCAGCCGAGTGGAGCTGGCTCGGCCCTCCCGAACGCGCGGGGCCGCGCGACGCGGTGGGCACCGCGCTCTCGGTGCTCTTCGCCCGCAAGCAGCCCTGCACCGAGCTGGACCTGGAGCCGCTCTGCGCGGCGGAGCTGACCTTCGACGAGTTCCTGCAGGGGCTCGCCGCCGCGGGGTACCAGCCCGCCGATCCCTCGATGAGGCTCGCGCTCGCGGACCCCAATGGATGGCTGACGGCGGCGCTGCGCAAGGCGCTCGACCGCAGCCTGGCCATCGAGCTGGAGCCCTCGCGGCGCTCGGACATGCCGCAGAAGGAGCAAGTGCTGTTCGCGCTCGCCGCCGGAGAGCTGTGGGCGCGCGGCGGCGAGAGCAGGACCTCGGGCGTCCGGTTCGTGCTGGATCCCTCGTCGGTGCCGCGGCGGCCGGTCGCCGCCGGCCGGTGGCTGCCCCTCATCGCGGCGCACGCGATCCCTTACCGCGTGGCGCTCGACGTGGCCCACGGGGGCGTGGCCTTGTCCTGGCTGGAGCCCACCCTGCGCATGGGTCCCCGGTTCTCGCTGCTGAGCACGGTGCAGCCCGTGGACGCGGAGCTGTCCGCGGGCCGCGTCTCGAGCACGTTCGGCGTCCGGCCCACCGTGCATCTCGGCGGCGTCAGCGTGGGGCTCGGGCCGCGCGCCGCCGTGCACTGGAGCGGATCCAAGCGAGTGGACTTCGGGGCCGAAGGATCCGTCCTCGTCCTGCAGGACCGCCTGGGACTGTCCGTCGGCGTTCGCGAGCTGTCCCTTTCGCGCGGGACGGCGGGCGGGGTGTTCGTCGCGCTCACCATCGCCGACCTGAACGGGGCCATGTACTGGCTGACGCCGTGGGCGGCGAAATGAGGATTTCGCGGCTGCGTACCTCGAAAGTCATGGCCCTGCGACCGCGTCCGTGGCAGTGTGCGCCCGCGCCGTCCGGCAATGATTCGCGGGGAGTCGGAAACGATTCCGCTCGGGTGGCATCGCAACTCGCGCAGGAAACCGAGCCGGAACCGGAGGGGCGGAATGGATGAGTATCTCGGAGTCGTTCGTCATGACGGGGCAGGCCCGGAGGGTTCATTGGAGATCGCGACACCTTCACGTCACCTTCCCCGCCCGTCCAACCGGCGCCGCGTCTGGATTGTCGCAATCGGCGCCCTGCTCGGCGTGGTGTTGGTCCTGGTGGGCATCAAGGCGGCGCAGATCCGCTCGATGATCAACGCCGGCAAGTCGTTCGCACCCCCGCCCGAATCGGTGAGCTCCGCGAAGGTCGAGGCGACCCAGTGGGAGTCGTCGCGCTCGGCCGTCGGCACGCTCGTCGCCGTTCGCGCCGTGACCGTGGCGTCGGAAGTGCCCGGCCTCGTCCGCAGGATCGGGTTCGACTCCGGCGCGTTCGTCCGGCGCGGCGACGTGCTCGTCGAGCTGGATGCCTCGACCGAAGAAGCGCAGCTCGCCGCGGCCAGGGCAGACGGAGAGCTCGCGAGAGCCACGCTGGAGCGGTCGCGGACGCTCCGCGCCGCCGACTACAGCTCGGCTGCCGAATTCGATGCCGCGGATGCGCGCGCCAAGCAGACGGCCGCCAACGTGGGGATGTTGCGAGCCACCATCGCGAAGAAGACCATCCGGGCGCCGTTCGACGGCCGGGTGGCCATCCGGCAAGTCGAGCTGGGACAGGTGCTCTCCGCCGGGACGCTGGTCGCCTCGCTGCAGTCGATCCATCCCGTCCACGCCGACTTCTGGCTTCCCCAGCAGGCCCTGACCGACCTGGCGCCTGGAATGAAAGTGCGGCTGCGCACCGACGTGTTTCCGCAGCAAGCCTGGGAAGGCCTCGTCACCACCATCAACCCGGAGGTGGACGTGTCCACGCGCAACGTGCGCGTGCGCAGCACCTTCCCCAATCCCGACGGGCGCCTGCGGCCGGGCATGTTCGCCAACGTGGAGGTGATCTCGCCGGAGAAGCGGCCGGTGCTGGCGATCCCGGCCACCGCCGTGATCTACGCGCCGTACGGCGACTCGGTGTTCGCCCTGGAGGAGAAGAAGGATCCAGCCGGGCAGGTCACGCTGGCCGCCCGGCAGAAGTTCGTGCGGCTGGGCGAGCGGCGCGGAGACCTGGTCGCCGTGGTCTCCGGCCTGACCGCCGGCGAGACCGTCGTGAGCAGCGGCGCCTTCAAGCTGCGGAACGGCGCCGCGGTGGTGGTGAGGAACGACCTCGCTCCCAGCGCGGAGCTGGCCCCCAAGCCCGTCGACAAATGAAACGCCGAGAGGGCCACCCATGAAGCTCACCGACCTGTTCATCCGGCGGCCGGTCCTGGCGCTCGTCGTCAACCTGATCATCGTGATCGCCGGCGTGCAGGCGGTCCGCTCGCTCAACGTCCGCCAGTACCCCCGCAGCGAGAACGCGGCGATCACCGTCACGACCACCTACGTCGGCGCCAACGCCGATCTCGTGCGGGGCTACATCACCACGCCTCTCGAGCGCGTGATCGCGGCGGCGGACGGCATCGACTACATCGAGTCCGAGAGCCAGCAGAACGTCTCCATCATCCGCGCGCGGCTCCGGCTCAACTACGACTCCACCAAGGCGCTGGCGGAGATCGGCTCCAAGGTCGACCAGGTGCGCGGCGACCTGCCGCCCGAGGCGCAGGTGCCGATCATCAACATCGAGTCGGCCGACAGCCAGTTCGCCGCCGCCTACCTGAGCTTCTCCTCGGAGTTCCTCAAGCAGAACGAGATCACCGATTACCTGGTGCGCATCGTCCAGCCCCGCCTGACCGCGGTGGAAGGCGTCCAGCGCGCCGACATCCTCGGGGCGCGTACGTTCGCCATGCGCATCTGGTTGAAGCCCGACCGGATGGCGGCGCTCAACGTCAGCCCGGCGCAGGTGCGGCAGGCCCTGGCCCAGAACAACTACCTGGCGGCCGTGGGCCAGACGAAGGGACAGCTGGTCCAGGTCAACCTGACGGCCAACACCGACCTCCGCTCACCCGCGGAATTCGAGCAGATGGTGATCCGCCAGGGTGGCGGCTCGACCGTGCACCTCCGCGACGTCGCTGACGTGGTCCTCGGCGCGGAGGACTACGACAGCCTGGTCAACTTCAGCGGGCAGACCGCGGTGTTCATCGGCGTGTGGTCGCTGCCCAACGCCAACTCGCTCGACGTGATCAAGCGCGTCCGCGTGGAGATGGACTCCTTGCAGAAGGAGCTTCCCGAGCAGATCAAGGGCACCATCGCCTACGACGGCACCGCCTACATCCGCAGCGCGATCGGCGAGGTGGTCAGCACCTTGCGCGACACGCTGCTCATCGTCGTCGTCGTCATCTTCCTCTTCCTCGGCTCCTTCCGCTCGGCGCTGGTGCCGGTCGTCGCCATCCCGGTGTCGCTCATCGGCGGTATCTTCCTGATCCAGGCCTTCGGGTTCACCATCAACCTGCTCACGCTCCTCGCCATCGTGCTGTCGGTGGGGCTGGTGGTCGACGACGCGATCGTGGTGGTGGAGAACGTCGAACGCCATCTGCGCGAGGGCCTCAAGCCGCTCGACGCGGCGCTCAAGGGCGCGCGCGAGCTGGTCGGGCCGATCATCTCCATGACCATCACGCTCGCGGCGGTCTACGCGCCCATCGCCTTCCAGGGCGGGCTCACCGGCTCGCTCTTCCGCGAGTTCGCGCTCACGCTGGCGGGCGCGGTCACCATCTCAGGGGTGGTTGCGCTCACTCTCTCGCCGGTGATGTCCGCGTACCTCCTGCGCCGGAGCGACGAGGAAAAAGGCTTCGCCGCGATCGTCAACCGCACCTTCGATCGCGTCAAGGCCGCCTACGGACGCGCCCTCGAGATCACCTTCCGCGCGCGCGGCGCGATCTACGCCGCCTGGGTGGTCATCGGCGTCCTGGCGCTGCTCATGTTCGGGCAGTCGCCGAAGGAGCTGGCGCCGGCCGAGGACCAGGGCGTGGTGTTCGGCATCGTCAACACGCCGTCGAACTCCACCCTGGAGCAGGTCGCGCAGTCCACCCGGGAGATCAACAAGGAGGCGTTCACGGTCCCGGAGACCCAGTTCACCTTCCAGATCACCCTCCCCAGCGGCGGTTTCTGGGGCGCGGGCCTCAAGCCCTGGGACGAGCGCAAGCGCAGCGCCTACCAGGTCCTGCCGGAGATCGCCGGAAAGGTGGCGCCCATCCCCGGCGTGCAGTCGTTCGCCATCCTTCCGCCCGCGCTGCCCGGGGGCGGCAACTTCCCGGTCGAGTTCGTCATCGCGTCGACGGCCGAGCCCAGCCAGATCCTCGGCTTCGCCCAGCAGATCCAGGAGAGGGCGGCCAAGAGCGGGATGTTCGCCTTCCCGCCCATCATCGACACCAAGATCGATCAGCCGCAGTCCGAAATCGACATCGATCGCGAGAAGGTGGCGGAGCTGGGGCTCAACCTCCAGACGGTCGCGCAGGACCTGGGCGCCGCCGTGGGCGGCAACTACGTCAACCGCTTCAGCGTGGCCGGGCGCAGCTACAAGGTGATCCCGCAGTTGCTGCGCGCCGAGCGCATGAACCCGGAGCAGCTGCAGGACATCCACGTCACCGGGCCGAACGGCCAGCTGGTCGCCCTCAGCACCATCGCCACCATCCGCGACTCGGTGACGCCGCGTGCGCTCAACCGCTTCCAGCAGCTCAACGCGGTCAAGCTGAGCGGCGTGGCCTTCCGCCCGCTCGACGAGGCGCTCCGGTACCTGGAAGGCGAGGCGGCGCAGGTCCTGCCCAAGGGTTACGCCATCGACTACACCGGCGAGTCGCGCCAGCTTCGCACCGAGGGCGACAAGTTCCTTCCCGCGTTCCTGCTCGCCGTGGTCCTCATCTTCCTGGTCCTCGCGGCCCAGTTCAACAGCTTCCGCGATCCGTTCGTCATCCTGGCCGGCTCGGTGCCGCTGGCCATGTTCGGCGCGCTGTTGATGACCTTCCTCAAGATGCCGAACCCCAACATCCCGTTCTGGACCAACGGCTGGACCACCACCATGAACGTGTATTCGCAGGTGGGCCTGGTCACGCTGGTCGGGCTGATCTCGAAGAACGGGATCCTCATCGTGGAGTTCGCCAACAAGCTGCAGGAGGAGGGTCAGTCGAAGCTCGAGGCGGTGAAGAACGCCGCCGTCACGCGCCTGCGGCCGGTGCTGATGACGAGCGTCGCCACCGTCTGCGGCCACTTCCCGCTCACCTTGGTGACCGGCCCGGGCGCGGCGGCGCGCAACAGCATCGGCCTGGTGCTGGTGGCGGGGATGGCGATCGGGACGGCCTTCACGCTGTTCTTCGTGCCGGCCATCTACCTGCTCATCGCGCGCGACCACCGAGCGACCGCGCCCGACGCGGTTCCCACTGGCGTCACGGTCGAGCCTGCATCCTGAGCGACGCAAGTCCGCGCGCCACTCCAGCGTAACGCTCCGCCCGCGCGGCAGACCTGCTGCGTAGAGGCCGGCGCTCCTCTGGCAAGGCATGCCCGAGGTCCGCCGCAGCCTGGAACGCCTGCGCGACCAGCGCACGAAGAAGGCCTCCTGGCGTCAAGTCACGCGCCGCGTGTCCTGAGGCTGCTTCGACCGCGGCGTGCACGCCTTGAAGCAGCGCGTCCCGCCCCGGGGCGGATAATCGTTCACTCACCCTGAGGGAGCCCCGGCCCCGGCTGCAACATGTTGCGTTCAGTGGCCCTCTTTCCGATCGAGCACGCCGCCGACCCGGGAGATCGGGTCCTTGACCGAAGTCTGGTAACTTGGTACCAAGTTACCACGATGGACCGGGGCACGCGACTGGACGACGATACCCTCCTCGCCGCCTTCGAGTCGACTCGGATGGCCCCCGGCGACCTCCGGCACGCCGAGCACGTGCGGCTCGCCTTCCTCTACCTCGCCCGGCAGGCGGATTTCGGGGAGGCGGCCGTGCGCTTCCGCCGCGACTTGCGGCGATTCGCGGCGGCGCACGGCGTTATGGACCGGTACCACGAGACCCTCACCTGGGCTTACCTGGCGCTCATCAACGAGCGCGCCCACGGGGCGTCCTTCGCCAACTCGGCCGAGTTCCTGCGCCGGCATCCGGAGGTGCTCGACCAGGACGCGGGGCTCCTCTCGCGCTACTACGACGTGGCCGCGATCGCGCGCTCCGCCAGGGCGAAGGAGGTCTTCGTGCTGCCGGAGCTCGATGCGGGCCGGCGGGAGCCCTGACGAAGGTGGCGAGCACCAGCCGATCGGGCCAGACCCGCACGGTCACCCGGGTCCAGACCGGCGTCCGGATGGAGAAGCGCATCCTCCTGGTCCTCAAGGGGCTGGCCGGGACGCTGGACCTGTCGCTCGGCGATCTGCTGGAGGGCATCGTCCTCCACTCGTTCGCCGGAAAGGCGCCCTTCTCGCAGGAGACGCGAGCGAAGATCGAGGCGCTGAAACAGGTCTACGGGCTGGACCTCTCGGCGGAGGACAGCCACCGGCTGCGCGAATCCCCGGGCGCGCCCCGCTCCAAGCGCTGAACGCTCAATCGGCGCCGGCAGGAACCGGCGCCGCCTCGATCAGGCCGGCGACGAAGTCGGAGCCGGGCGCCCGGCGAAGCTCCTCGAGGGTTCCCTGCTGGACGACGCGGCCGCGCTCGAGCACGGCGATGCGGTCCGCGAGCATCGCATCCGCCGGGTCGTGCGAGACGATCAGCGCGGGGAGCCGCCATTCGCGCAGCCAGCCGGTCAGGGAGGCGCGGAGCTGCCGCCGGGCGATGGGATCGAGGGATGCGAACGGCTCGTCGAGGAGCAGCGCGCGCGGTGTCCGGGCGAGGGCGCGCGCGAGCGCGACGCGCTGGCGTTCCCCTCCCGAGAGCGCCGAGGGAGACCTGTGCACCAGATCTCCCGCGCCGAGGCGCTCGAGCCAGGCCGTGGCGCGGCGGACGCGCTCGCGCCGATCCAGCGGCGCCAGGCCGAAGGTCGCGTTCCCGAGCACGTCCAGGTGCGGGAACAGGGCGTAGTCCTGCGGCACGTAGGCCAGCTCGCGCTCCTCGACAGGCACGTCGATGCCGGTTTCCGCGTCGAACAGCACGGCCCCGTCCAGGGCGATTCGGCCCGCCTCGGGCCGCAGCACGCCGAGCAGCAGGCGCAGCAGGGTCGATTTGCCGGAGCCGTTGGGACCTGCCACCAGCACCGTCTCGCCGTCGAGCGACAGGTCGATGCGCAGCTCGAGCGGCCCCACGCGCGCGGCGATGCGCGCCTCAAGCACCGCGCACCCCGGGGCCGGGCAGGGCCGCGCCCGGCGCCATCCGGCGCAGGACGAAGAGGAGCGCGAAGGCGACCGCGACCATCACCAGCGAGAGGGCCTGGGCCGCCCGCAGGTCCGATTCCATGGCCGTGTACACGGCGAGGGGGAGCGTCTGCGTGCGGCCGGTCAGGTTTCCGGCGAACAGCAGCGTGGCGCCGAATTCCCCCAGGGACCGCGCCCAGCTCATCGCGGCGCCGGCGACCAGCCCGGGGGCGGCCAGAGGCAGCCCGACGCGCAGGAAGGCGCGGAAGGGCGAGGCGCCCAGCGTGCGCGCGACGACGAGCAGGTTCTCGTCCACGCGCCGGAACGCGGCGATGGCCGCCTGCACGAAGAACGGGGCGGAGACGAAGGCCTCGGCCATCACCACTGCCGGCGTGGTGAACGCTATCGCGATCCCGTGCGCGGCCAGCCAGCTGCCGAGCAGACCCCGCCGGCCGAACGCGAGCAAGAGGCCGACTCCGGCGACCGCGGGCGGAATCACCGCCGGCAGCTGGGTGATGGCTTCCAGCCAGCGCGATGCCCGGCCGGGGTGGCGCGCGACGCGCCAGGCGAGCAGCGAGCCGAGCACCACCACCAGCGCCAGGCTGGTGCCGGTGGTCAACAGCGACAGGCGCAGCGCGGGGATCAGGAGCGGGTGACGGAGCCCGCCTACGAAGTCGGCCCAGGGGAGCGTCAGGACCAGGGCCGCGACCGGCAGGAGGAGGAAAGCGACCAGGGCGGCCGACGCGACCAGCTGCGCCGCGCCCCATGCGCTCGGGCGGCCGGATCTCACCTGCGGGTTCCCGGCTGGAACCCAAAGCGGACCAGCGTCTCCTGCCCGGCCGGGGACAGCAGCAGGTCGACGAACTCGCGCGCCAGCCCGGGCTCCCTGGCGCGCTCCACGACGGCGACCGGGTATTCCGCGATCACGTTCAATTCGGCAGGGATGCGCATGACCTCGACCTCTCGTCCCGCCGCGGCCGCGTCCGTCCGGTACACGATGGCCGCGTCGGCCTCGCCCAGCGCCACCTTCGAGAGCACCTGGCGGACGTTCATCTCGCGGGAGACCACGCGCGACTCCACCGCGGCGCGGAACCCGGCGCCGTACTGCGCGGACGCCGCGTCGAGGATGCGCAGGGTGTAGGCGCCGATGGGGACCTCGGGCGCGCCCACCACGATCCGGCTCGCGCGGGGGAGATCCGAAAGCGTCCGCAGCCCGGCTGGGTTGTCCCTGGGGACCACGAGGACCGGTTCGTTCCGCGCGAACGTCCTCGGCGCGAGAGCGAGCCTGGCCGCGACCAGCGCCTGCATGTGCTTCCAGTCGGCCGAAGCGAAGGCGTCGGCGGGCGCCCCGTGCTCGAGCTGCGTCCGCAGCTCCTGCGAGCCGGCAAAAGCGAAAGCAACCCGGGTCTGGGGGTGGTCGCGCTCGAATCTCCGCCCCAGCTCGGTGAACGCCTCGCGGAGCGAAGCGGCGGCGAACACGACCAACTCGCGCTGGCCGGCGGCGCGCGCCGGCGGCACGGGCACCATCAGAAGCAGCGCGATGGAGGTGCAGAGCAGCCGACCCATGCAGCGGACCTCTCGCTCGGGCCCCCATCTGTCGCGTGGAAGCGACAAGGTGTCAAGCAGGCGCGACGGCCGAGGGGGCTAGAGCTCGCAGACCAGCTGCCCGGACCTGCGGGTGTCGTAGCCCTGGAGCGCGCCCATCTCGCGGCGGAAGGCGCGTCCCTCGAGCGTCTCGACGATCCTCCCGGCGCGCGCGTCGCCGCTCCACTCCTTGGGGAAGACGAGATCGAAGCGCTCTTCCGAGAGGGGGACGAAATCGAGCCCGTGCGCGACGGCCGCGCTGCGCGCCACCACGCCGGCGTCGGCGGCGCCCATGGCCACCGCCTGCGCGACCTCGAGGTGGCCGCCCAGCAACCGGTCGTATCCGGCCACCGCGGAGGAGGGCACCCGCGCCTTGCGCAGCAGCCGATCGAAGAGGCGCCGCGCGCCGGCGCCCTGCTCCCGGTTGACGAACCGGACGTCCTTGCGCGCGACGTCTTCCGCCTTGCGGATGCGCAGCGGATTTCCGCGGGCAACGGCGAATCCCTCCTCCAGGTGCGCGAAGGTGATGACCACCATCGGCCGGCCGCGGAACGCCCGGCGGACGAACGGGACGTTGTATTCGCCGCTCTCCTCGTCGAACAGGTGCGCGCCGGCGACGTGCGCGTGGCCCCGCGCGAGGGCCGCCAGCGCCGCGTCGCTCGAGGCGCCGATCCAGCAGAGCCGCTGCCCGGGCCAGCGATCCTCGACCCGGCCCGCCAGCACGGACAGCCCCGGATCGCAGCCGATCACGAGCACGTTGGCCTGCAGCGCCTCCAGCGGGCGGAGCGCGGAGAGGCGCGCCAGCTCGCCGCCGCGCTGGCCGCGCGAGAGCAAGGCATCGGCAGGAGTGGTCAGCCCGAGCGGATCGTGGCGCCGGAGCGGGTGCGCCACCCACCTCCCGGCCACCGAGCCCACCAGCGCGCGGCCCGACGGGGCGCGCCGGCGCTCGCCGGCGCTCGCCAGCTCGGCGCGCAGCTCGCCGCCCTCCTCGCGCAGCCAGAACAGCTCCTCGACGCGGCAGCGCAGGACCCGCGCCAGGCGCAGCGCCACCACCGTGGAAGGCTGGCCCCGACCCGATTCGAGGATGCTGAGCGTCTGGCGGCTGATCCCCGCCCGGCCGGCGAGCTCACCCTGCGTGGAGCCGCTTTTCTGCCGGGCCTTCCGGAGCCCCGTTTCGAGCCTGGGCATGCGGGACACGTGTCGCGTGGAGACGGCCGGCTGTCAACTCCACCTGACGTCCAGGGCGATCAGGATCGCGGTCCCGAGGCGCCGTCCGCCGGCGGCCCGGCCAACCGGTGGACGAGGCTGAACAGCGCGCCCGCCTCGAACGGCTTGCGGAGCAGGGCGTCCCAACCGGAAGCGCCCGCTGGCAGCGAAGCGGCGGTCATCAGGACCACGGGGATCGCTTGCCAGGCGGGCTCCGCCCGGATCCGTTCGAGGGTCGTCAGACCGTCCATGACCGGCATCATGTAATCGAGCAGGACGAGCGAGATCTCGCCGCGCTCGAGCTCGTCCAGCCCGCGCTGCCCGTTCCTCGCGGTGAGCACCGAGTACCCTTCCCACCGCAGCATCTCGGCGAGCGCGTCGACGATGGAGAACTCGTCGTCCACCAGCAGGATGGATTTCGCCGTCGCCATCTACGATTTCCTTCGCCTCCGCCCGGCCCGCTTGCCGGTGGGCGCGCCGCGCGCGCGCGCCGCGCCGGTCATCGCGGTATCGAGCGACCGGAACGGCTCGCCGATGTGGATGCCGTCGCCCCGGATGTCGAAGCTGTACAGGGTGCGATCGTGCTCCGTGTCCCTCGTCTTCATCACCGAGACGAGCCGGACCAGCTCCGCGCCGGTCTCCACCTGGCGGAGGAACAGGATGTTCTGGAAGATCGCCGAGACCCCGGGGGTCGGGACCTCGACCTCCTGGATGAACAGCTCGCGGGTCTCCTCGGTGATGAGGGTGGTTACTCCGGCCGAGGCGAGCTCGTTGGAAAGGGCGGAGAAGAAGCCTGGCACGCGCTCCTGGTAGCCGGACTCCTTGAAGCCGACCAGCCCGTCGACGAAAAGGCGGCGCACGCTGCTCTTGCGCACGCGGTCGAGGAGCTCGCCGGCGAGCACGTCGAGGATGCCTTCCGCGGGAGAGTGCCAGGCGATGTCCAGCAGGCCGCGCTTGCGCAGCCCCGAGAAGTCGAAGCCGAATCGATCCCCCTTCTGGCGGATGTCGTCCGGGTTCTCGTAGAACCCGAAGTGCAGCGCCGGCTCGCCGCCCGAGGCGCCCGCCGCGAGGAATTGCAGGCCCAGCGTCGTCTTGCCGGCGCCGGACGAGCCGAGCGCGAGCGTGATCGACCCTCCGCGCAGACCTCCGCCCAGGATCCGGTCGAGGCGCGGGATGCCGACGCTCACCAGGCCCGCATCCGACTGCCGCGAACGGCCCGGGACCGTGTGGGCCTCGAACCGGGGATAGACCCGGATGCCGTCAGCGCCGATGAGATAATGGTGGTAGCCCTCCGTGAACGCGCTGCCGCGGAACTTGGCGATCCGCAGCTGGCGGATGGCGGTCATGTCCGGGACGACGGTGCGCAGCTCGATCAGTCCGTCGACCATCGTGTGTTCGGGATCGGTCCGTCCTTCGAGGGTCGCGCTGCTGAGGAAGATGGCGGTGCAGCCGATCACTCCGATCCACGTCTGCAACTCGTTGACGAACTTCTTGTGATCGAGCTTCGACGACGAGATCAGGCTCGCCGTGACCATCCCGTCCAGCACCAGCAGGTCGGCGCGATGTTCCCGCACGGCGCGGCGCAGCGCCTCCAGCAGCCCCGGGAGACCCTCCGACTCGATGGCCGAGAAGGCGTTCAGGTACTGGATGGAGCTCCCCACCGCCGAGCCGTCGAAAAAGGACATCTGCTGGATTTGGGCGAGCATGCGCGCGTGGGTCTCGGCCAGCAGGGTCACGTAGACCACCCGCCCGCCGCTCCGGACGTGATGGAACGAGATCTGGTTGGCCAGGATGCTCTTCCCACTCCCGGGGCTGCCCAGCACGACGTAGATGCCGGACTTCCACAGCCCCCCGTGCGACAGCTCGTCGAGCCCCGGCACCCCGGTAGGGACGCGGGCGAGCGGCGAGGAGGTGTCGCTGGCGTGGATCAGAGGCGACGATTCTATCCCGGCAGGCCGGGAGTGGTTTACGAGGCGCCGGCCCTGGCGTTATCTTCCAGGCATGAGGACGCGGACCGCCTTGGCGCTCGCCGCGGCGCTCTTCCTGTCGCCGGCCGTGCACGCCGCCGAGAAGACCGTGACGATCAAGGTCACGGGCTGGCACAGCAAGGGTGACGCCTACAAGACCGAGGTGGCGGTCCGGGCAGTGAAGGGCGTCTCGAACGCTTCGGCTGACTTCGCCCGCACCATCATCGTCGTCACCTACGACGACCGGCAGGTCACCCCCCAGCAACTGGACAAGGCGATCGGCGAAGCCGGCTACTCGGCAGGCAAGTAGCCGGGTTTCGGTGTGTTAGCTTGCGCCGGTGGACGACGCGTTCTTCGTGCGCGACGGCGCGCAGCTTCTGGCGACGGGGTTGACCCGCGGACCTTGGAGCAACGATCACCAGCACGGTGGACCCCCCGCCGCGCTGCTCGCGGGCGCCATCGAGCGAGCGGGAGTTGACTCGGCGGAGTTCCGGTTGGTGCGAGTGACCGTCGAGTTCCTGCGGCCAGTCCCGATCGCTTCCCTGGAGATCTCGACCGAGATGGTCCGCGCCGGCCGGCAAGCGCAGCGAGTGGGCGCTTCGCTTTCGGCGGGCGGGGTCGAGGTGGCCCGCGCGCTCGGGCTGCGGCTGCGGCGCCAGCGTCTGGACCTTCCGGAGCGGCCCTCGGGGCCGCGGCTTCCGCATCCGGACGCGCTCCCGCCGCACCGGTTCTCGTTCTTCCGGCACGAGGTCGCCTACCACACCGCGATCGAGCTGCGGATCGCGCGCGGCACCTGGGCCAAGGGGCCGGTGGACGCCTGGATGCGCCCGCTGTTTCCGCTGGTCCGCGGCGAACCCACCTCGGCGTGCGAGCGCGTGCTCATCCTCGCGGACGCCGAGAGCGGAGTGTGCCCGCCGCTCGAGCCCGACCGGTGGAGCTTCTTGAACCCCGATCTGACCGTCTACTTCGGCCGGGAGCCGCGCGGCGAATGGGTCGGCCTGGAGATCGTCTCGGAAGCCCACGCGGATGGAATGGGCCTCGCGCAGAGCGCGCTCAGCGACCTCGAGGGTCCGTTCGGACGCGCGGCCCAGAGCCTCGTCGTGGCTCCCCGGACGCCGTGATATGGCTTGGGGCCATGGCCAACAAGACCGTCATCGACGGAGTCGCCGGCCTCGAGGCGCTCGCCGGCAAGGACCTGGGCAGCTCGGACTGGCGGACGATGAAGTTCGAGGACATCGTGCGCTTCGCCGAGGCCACCGGCGATCACCAGTGGATCCATGTCGACCGGGAGCGCGCGCGAAGGGAGTCGCCGTTCGGCGCGCCCATCGCGCACGGCTACTTCACGCTCTCGCTCGTCGCGGCCCTGTTCTTCGAGCTGGTCGAGCCGCGCAACTTCGCCATGGTGATCAATTACGGGCTCAACAAGGTGCGGTTCCCCGCTCCGCTCAAGGAAGGCCAGCGCTACCGCCTGGCGATGAGGCTGCAGGACGCCAAGCAGGCGGGGAACGCGGTCGAGGCGCTGCTCGCCGCAACCATCGAAATCGAGGGCGAGTCGAAGCCCGCCTGCGCGGCGGAAGTGGTGTACCGCTTCTACGGAACGAGGTAATCCGGCGCTGCCGCGCCGCGAGCGTGAGAGAAGCGCGCCGTGCCCGAGCTCAACTTCGACGGCATCGTCGGCCCCACCCACAACTACGCGGGGCTGTCCGTGGGCAACGTCGCCTCGCTCACCCATGCGGGCCAGGCCGCCAATCCGCGGCGGGCGGCGCTGCAGGGCCTCTCCAAGATGCGGCTGGTGGCCTCGCTCGGCGTGGGGCAGGCAGTGCTTCCGCCGCACGAGCGCCCGCGGATGCGCACGCTCCGCCAGCTCGGGTTCCGCGGCAGCGACGAGGAGGTGCTCGCCGCGGCCTCCGCGGGCGACGGCCACCTGCTCCGGCTGTGCTCCAGCGCCGCCGCGATGTGGACGGCGAACGCGGCCACCTGCGTGCCTTCGGAGGACAGCGCGGACGGGCGGCTGCACCTCGTACCGGCCAACCTCAGCTCGATGTTCCACCGGGTCCTCGAGGCCGACACCACCGCGCGCGTCCTGCGGGCCATCTTCGCCGACCCGGCGCGGTTCGCCGTGCACGACCCGCTCCCCGGAGGCGCGCAGTTCTCCGACGAAGGAGCGGCGAACCACGCTCGCTTCACCGTGCCGGGACGGGCGGCGGTGCATCTCTTCGCCTGGGGGCGCGTGGCCTACGGCACGCTGCCCGCCTCGGGGCAGCCCCTGCGGTTCCCCGCCCGCCAGTCGCGGGAAGCTTCGCAGGCGGTGGCGCGGCTGGGGCAGCTCGACCCTTCGCGCGCCCTCTTTCCCCAGCAGCATCCGCGCGGGATCGACGCCGGCGCGTTCCACACCGACGTGCTGGCCGTGGGGAACCGGGACGTGCTCCTCGTCCACGAGCTGGCCTTCGTCGAGCGCGAGGCGGTGCTGGCGCGGCTGCGCGAGCTCCTCGGGCATTCGTTCACCGCGTACGTCGCCGGCGAGGCCGAGCTGCCGGTCGCCTCGGCCGTCGCCGCGTACCCGTTCAACTCGCAGCTGCTCACGCTACCCGACGGCAGCATGACCATCCTGGCGCCGGAGGAATCGCGCGCGGAGCCGCGGTCGCGCGCCTTCCTCGAGCGCGTCGCCGCCTCCGGCGGACCGGTGCGCGCGGTGCGGTACCTCGACCTGCGCGATTCGATGGAGAACGGCGGCGGCCCGGCTTGCCTGCGGCAGCGCATCGTGCTCACCGCGGCGGAGCGCGCGGCGGTGACCGCCCGGGTCTTCTGGGACGAGGCGCTCGGAGCGGAGTTGGAGGGGTGGGTGGCGCGCCACTACCGGGACCGGGTCGCGGGAGACGACCTGCGCGATCCGCTCCTGCATCGCGAGAGCCTCGCCGCCCTGGACGAGCTGACCCGCATCCTCCGGCTCGGGCCCATCTACGACTTCCAGGTCTGAGCCGGGCCGCCCGGGTCAGGGCTTCACCACCTCGCTCCGCATCAGGCGGCCCTGGGAATCGAACAGGTAGTCCACCGTGACGGTGCAGCGGTCGACGCCGCACGGGCGCTGCTCGCGGTACCGGAAGGCGGTCAGTCCGTCGGACCGTTGCGCGATCGAGAGCGGCGGCCCTCGACGCGAGAGGAGCCTCTTCAGATCGCCAGAGACCTCCACCGCGCCGGCGGCTCCGCCGGAGACGGCGGCGTTCCCACCGTCAGCGGCGGCCACCGCGCCCGCGTCGGGCATGCCGGCGTCCAGCCCGGGGATGGGCGGCTCGGCTTCCTGGTCGTCGATGCCGGCCCCGGGCTCGCCCATGCCCCCGTCCGTCGCGTCCGGGACTGGCAGGTCCGCGACCGCGGCGCGGATCCCGGTGCGCTCCTCGGCGAGCTGCGGCGGCCAGGAGTCCAGGGCGCGGTCCTCGCCCGGGTGCGCGGCGAGGTAGAGCGCGGTCGCCTCGACGAACGGCGGCTGCGGCGGCATCGGCACCGTGGCCAGGCGCTGCAGAGGATCCGGGCCTGGACCGGCGCGGGCGGCACGCCCCAGGTTCGCCGCCAGCCTCTGCTCGCTCTCGCGCGCCCCGCGGGCCGCCTGTAACGCGCGCTTCAGCTCTTCCAGCGAGATCGCGTTCCGGCTGCGCGAGCCCGCCAGCGCGTGTGCAGTCGCCTCGGCGGTGGCCAGCGCCTCGTTCCGATCGCGCCCGGCGCCCTCGAACGCGGCCACCAGCCGGTCCGGGTTGACCGATCCGCGCATCACCTCCGGGACGGTCTCCCGGATCCAGGTTGCCCGCTCGACGGCCGTCAGCAGGCGCCGGTAGCGCTTCCGCGTGTCCGAGATCGCGTCCGCGTCCCCACTGCGCACGGCCTCCAGCTCGTCCGCCGGCGGCCGCGCCGCGAGCGCGTCGGCGGTCCAGCGGCGCTGGCGCTCGATCTCGCGCAGGGTCTCCTGCGAACGATCGGGCGCCAGGCCAGGAGCGGGCTCCACCCGGCGTGCTTGCTGCGAGTCCGCCAGGCAGGCGGCGAGGGCGAGTGTTCCGAGGAGGGGCAGGACGCTGTGTCGCATGGCGATCCTCATGGCGGTGTGGCGCTGTCTGCGTCAAGGTGCCAACGGTCGCAGGACCCGCGGGTCTCCCAGGCGGACACGCGGGCGGCGCCCAGGGTAAACAGGGCCGATGAGACGTGCTCCACTGATCCTGCTCGCCGCTTCCGTGGGCGCTTTCGCCGCCGACGAACCGGTCCCCGAGGTGCTGCGCGCGCTCGAGAACCTGGGCAGCGCCGAAGGCGCGCGGCCGGCCGAGAACAGCCGCCAGCTCGCGTTCGTGACCACGCTGTTCGGCTCGCGCCAGGCAGCCGTGATGCCGATCGAAGGCGGCTATCCCGTGCAGCTCACGGCCGAACCGGGCGGCGTCCTCGCGGTGCGCTGGTCGCCGTCCGACCCACACCTCCTGATCGCGGTGGCGCTGCGCGAGGGCAAGCGCCGCCTGCTGCTGCTCGACGACCAGGGAGGGCGGACCGTCGAGCTGGATCACGCTCCGGGCGACCAGCTCGTGGGCGGCTTCACGCGCGACGGCAAGAAGCTGTTCTATGGCGTGGTCGAGGGAGGCGCCGTTTCCCTCCGCCAGGTGGGTGTCGACGCGACCCGCAAGGTGACCGAGGTGAAGCCGGGCGCCATCGCACCCCAGAACCCCTTCCTCGCCGGCCCGCCTGCCGCGCCGGCGCGCTCCGCGGCCGCGGTCCCGGTGCCGCCGACGATGCACGGAGCGCCGGCAACCCCGCCGGCGGCGCCGCCGGCACAGGCCGCGCCCGCGCGCCAGGCGCCCGTCGCGCTGGAGGAGGCCCTCCAGGGCCTGGCGGCGGTCGGTCCGGTGTCGCCGGACGGCCGGTCGTTGCTGGTGCAGACGCGCCGCTCCGGCGACGAGGCGATCTGGATCGTCGACCTCGCGAGCGCTCGCGCCGAGCCGCTCACCAGGCACGAGGGGACGGCGCGCTTCCGCTTGCCGCGCTGGAGCCCGGACGGCCGGACGGTGTACGTCCTGACCGACGCCGGGCGCGAGCCGCTCGGCGTCGACGCCGTCACCGTGGCTTCCCGCGAGCGCAAGACCGTGTACGCCCCCGGCCGCACGGTGGAAGGGTTCGCGCTCACCGAGGACGGGCACCGGCTGGCGGTCGCGGAGGAGGCGAACGGCCAGACCGTCTTCTCCGTGCTCGAGCTTCCCGGCCTGCGTGCGCAGCCGCTGCCGCAGCCGCCGGGAGGGGCGTTGCAGCCCGCCCCGGAGGGAGAGTCGCCGATGGAGTGGACCAAGCCGGGAGACCGCCTCTTCTTCGGCTGGGGGCAGGCCGACGACACCGTGGACGTGTTCGCCTTCCGCACCGGCTTCGGCACCACCACCCGGCTGACGCGCAGCCCGCGCCCGGGCCTGGGCCGGCAGGCGCTGCCGCGGCCGGCGTCGCTGCGCGTCGCGCGCCCGGACGCGACCGAGCTGACCGGCTGGATGTGGAAGCCGCGCGAGCCGCAGAAGCCGCACGTCGCGCTGCTCGTGCACGGGACCGAGGACCCGGTCCGGCCGGTGCTGGATCCGCCGGCCGTGGCGCTCTCCACCTCGGGCATCGCCGCCATCGGGCTCAATCCGCGCGGTCCGCTGCTGCATCGGGTCCCGGCCGACGCGCAGGCGGCGGACCTGCTCGCCTCGCTGCGGTCGTTGCGGGCGCGCGACGACCTCGACGCGCGCAAGCCGCTGCTGGTCGCGGTCGGTGCGGGCTCGGCGGTCGCCGCCAAGCTGCTGGAGCGCGAGCCGGGCGGGTTCGCCGGAGTGGTCGCCATCGATCCCGAGACGAAGATCGAGGCCGGGCTCGTGCTCACCTCTTCGTCGCGCACCGACCTCCGCCAGCTGGTCCGCTTCGCGCGCGAACACTTGAAATAAAGACTTTTGTTTCACGCAGAGCTCGCGGAGGGCGCATTTTGTTTCACGCAGAGCTCGCGGAGGGCGCAGAGAAAAGCTTCGGTTTGAAAAACAAGAACTCTGCGGGCTCTGCGGGCTCTGCGTGAAACGCTTTTAGTTCTTGGACTGGGCTAGAGGTCGGCGAGCACGCGGGCGGCGGCCTGGCGGAGGGCGAACCCCGCCGCGGCGGGCGGGTTGCCGGGCGCCAGGACCAGCACGATGTAGTAGTCCTCGCGCAGCACCCGGCAGAGCAGCGTTCCCTTGTCGCAGCGCAGCCGCAGCTCCAGCGCGCTGCCGGCGCCGCGCTGGACCGATCCGGCGTGAAGTTGCAGCCAGGCCGACGCCACCTGGGCCCCGGTGAGCTTGAGGTCGTATGCGCTGAGTCCCTCGCATCCGCGAGGCGGCGGCTCCGCCACCAGCAGGTCGATCGACTCGCCTTCGCCGTCGCAGAAGATCGCGCCCCGCGCTCCCGGCGCGCGCAGCACCAGCTCCTGCAGCGCCGGCCGGAACGACACGTTCGCTTGTTCTCACGAGGGTGCTCTGCTAGTCAAAGCCCCTTCGCCGAGGCGACGAAGGAGTGGAATTGGACAAGCGCGCTGCCGTGGTGCTCGCGGTCATCTTCGGGGGCCTGTTCCTGGTCCTGTTCGGGTTCCTGGTGCTCGCCTGGTCGGCGGTGAAGGCGACCACCGTCTCGGGGCTCGACGCGGAGCTGTCGACCAGCACCGGGCCACGCGTCGGCATCGTGGAGTGCAAGGGCACGGTGGGCGACGGGGAGCGCGGGATCGACTCGGAGAAGGTGGTGAAGCTGCTGCGCAAGTACGAGCGCGACGAGGACGTGAAGGCGGTGGTGGTCCGGGTCGACTCGCCCGGAGGTGCCGTCGCGCCCTCGCAGGAGATCTACTCGTCCCTCCGGAGCCTGCGGAAGAAGAAGAAGGTGGTGGTCTCGATGGGGAACCTGGCGGCCTCGGGCGGCTACTACATCGCCGCCGCGGCGGACCAGATCTACGCCAGCCCCGGCACGCTGACGGGCTCGATCGGCGTCATCTTCATGCACTTCAACGTGCGTGGGCTGCTGGAGGCCGTGAAAGTGGAGGAGACGACGCTCAAGGCCGGCAAGTACAAGGACACCCTCTCGCCGTTCCGCCCCTTGAACGAGCTGGACCGCGAGGAGGTGCACGCGATTTCCGAGGACGTCTACGGGCAGTTCATCCGCGACGTCGCCGAAGGGCGCGGGCTCAAGGAAGAAGAGGTGCGCAAGCTGGCGGAGGGACGCATCTACACCGGCCGCCGCGCGAAGGAGCTGCGGCTGGTCGACGAGCTGGGCGGGTTCCAGGACGCGGTCGCCAAGGCGTGGCAGCTCGCCGGCCAGAGCGGCGAACCCCGCATGCAGATGCCCCCGCGCGACATGGCCGTTTCGCTGCGCGACCTGATGCGCGGAGCGTTCGGGGGCGCCGCCGCGGGAGTGAGCGAGGGCGTGCGCGGCGCGGCCCGGGGCGGCGGCCTGCAGTTCCTCGCCCCGCAGCTCCTGGAGTAGGCGGTGGATCAGCTGTGGGCGCCGTGGCGGATGGAGCTCGTCTCGAAGGGTGAAACGCCCGCGGGCTGCATCTTCTGCGAGCTGCCGCTCTCGCGCGACGACCGCGCCAACCTGGTTTTGGGGCGCACCGGGCGCACCTTCGCGGTGCTCAACAAGTACCCGTACAACAACGGGCACTTGATGGTGATCCCCCGGATGCACGCGAGCGATTTGCACGCGCTCTCCAGCGAGGACTACCAGGAGCTGTGCGACATGCTGCGGGTCGCGCTGCGGCTCGTCGGCCGCGCGTACGCCCCGCACGGCGCGAACCTGGGCATGAACCTCGGCCGCGTCGCGGGCGCCGGGATCGCCGACCACCTGCACTGGCACGTGGTCCCCCGCTGGGGTGGCGACACGAACTTCATGCCGGTCCTGGCGGACACCAAGGTGATGTCCGAGCACCTGAACGCCACCTGGGACCGCCTGCGCCCGCTCTTCGACGCCGAGTACCGCCGTGGCGCGCCGGTGACCTCATGGTGAAGGAGGACCTCGCGCGCGTCCTGGAGCGCGCGCTCGACCGCTGCGCGCGGGACGGGCTCCTGCCGGCCGGAGAGCGGCCCGCGGTGCAGCTCGATGCGCCCAAGAACCCGGCGCACGGCGACTTCGCCTCGAACGCGGCCATGGTCCTGCAGAAGCAGCATGCGCAGGCGACGGGCGCGGCAAAGCCCAACCCGCGGGCGCTCGCGCAGGCCATCGTGGAGCGCATCGAGGACCCCGACCGCATCCTCGAGAAGGTCGAGATCGCCGGTCCCGGCTTCCTGAACGTCAAGATCTCGCCGGCGGTCTGGCACCGGGCGCTAGGGGTGGTGTGGGAGGCGCGCGAACGGTTCGGCCGCAGCGGCGCGGGCGCGCGGCGCAAGACGATGGTGGAGTTCGTCAGCGCGAACCCGACCGGCCCGATGCACGTGGGGCACGGCCGCGGCGCCGTGATCGGCGACACGTTGGCGAACCTGCTCGACTGGGCGGGGTACGACGTGGTCCGCGAGTTCTACGTGAACGACGCCGGGGGACAGGTCTTCCGGCTGGCACACGCGGTCTACGCCCGGGCCACCGAGCTGGACGGGACCGTTCCCGTCGAGCCGCTCGACGCGGAGGACTACCAGGGCGAGTACGTCAAGGACGTGGCCCGCGCCTGGCTCGCCACGCGGCCCGACCTGCGCAAGCCGTTCGCCGAGCTGCGCGAGCCGCTCCGGCGGTTCGCCACCGGTTGGATCCTCGACCACCTGATCAAGCCGGACCTGGAGCTGTTCGGCGTCCGCATCGACAGCTTCTTCAGCGAGAAGACGCTCCATGACAAGAACGCCATCGCCCACGCGGTCGAGGTGCTGCGGAGCAAGGGCGTGCTCGCCGAGGAGGTCCTCCCGCCGCCGCAGGGCACCGAGCTCCAAGCCGACGAAGAGATCACGCCCAAGCCGCTCCTGGTGATGAAGACCACCCGGTTCGGCGACGACCGCGATCGGCCCATCTACAAGACCACCGGGGAGCCGACCTACTTCGCGGCCGACCTCGCGTACCACCTGGACAAGCTGGAGCGCGGCTTCCAGCGGCTCATCGACGTCTGGGGCGCGGACCACGGCGGCTACCTGCGGCGCATGAAGGCCGCGGTCTTTGCGATGGGCGGCGAGCTGGAGGTGCTCATCCTGCAGCTGGTGAACCTGCTCAAGGAGGGCAAGCCGTTCAAGATGAGCAAGCGCGCGGCGAACTTCGTCACGCTGCGCGAGGTGCTCGAGGAAGCGGGCGCCGATGCGACGCGCTTCTTCTTCCTGCTGCGGCGGGCGGACATGGCGCTCGACTTCGACGTGGCGCTCGCGCGCAAGCACACGCTCGACAACCCCGTCTTCTACGTGCAGTACGGCCACGCCCGCTGCGCGGCCATCCTGCGCAAGGCGCAGCAGGAGCGGGGCCTCGAGCCCGCCTACGGCGCGGAGACCCTCTCGGCGCTGCGGCTGCCGGAGGAGATGGATCTGCTCAAACGGGTGCTGCAGTTCCCCGAGCTGGTGGCGGCCGCCGCGCAGGCGCTGGAGCCGCACCGCATCGTCTTCTACCTGCAGGAGACCATCGCCGCCTTTCACGCGTACTATACGAAGTACAAGAAGACGGAGCGGGTGATCTCCGACGACGCGCGCAAGACCGCGGCACGGCTGTACCTGGTGTGGACGATCAAACAGACCCTGCGGAATGCGCTCGCGATCCTGGGCGTCTCCGCGCCCGAGCGGATGGACGAGGCGGAGAAGGAGCCCGAGGTCGAGTGAGGCGGCTGCGTTTTCTGGCCGGGCCCCCTCCTCGGATGGTACAGACGCAGGGCGTGAGGGACGGGCACAGGCTGCGCGAGAAGATCGAGCTGACCATCGACGACCGGCAGGTGGCCGCGTTGGCGGTGGGAGCGTTGCTGTTGCTCGCGGGCATGTTTGCGCTGGGGTTGCTGGTGGGCATGCAGATCGTTCGCAGATCGCCGCAGCCGGCGCTGGCCGGCGACCTTTTGGCCCTGGACGAGCAGAGAGCGAACGCGCAGCGGAGCGCGGTGCCGAGGGCCCCGGCGGTTCCGGAGCAGCGGCCGCCCGGGCCCAGGGCCCCAGCGGAGCCGATCGTCTCCGCGGCGGCGCCGCGACCCGAGGCGGCGAAGAAGGAATTGCCTCCGCCGCCGACCACGGTCAGCGTGGCGGCCGCGCGGCCGGTCGCGGTGACCCCCGAAGCCCCCGCGGCGCTGCCCGAGCCGCCCGCCGACCCGGGCAAATTCACCGTGCAGCTCGGCGCCTCCCAGGACGGAGCCGATGCGGCCCAGCTCGCCGCCCGAGCCGCTGCGGTCGGGCTCAAGGCGTACGTGGCCGAGGCGCGCCTGCCCGGGAAGGGCGTCTGGTACCGTGTGCGTGTCGGCGCCTTCGCCGACAAGGAATCGGCGGAGCGCTTCCGCCGGGACGTCGAGCGGGAGCTGCGCACGTCGGCCGTCGTGATGCCGGCGCGGTGAGGGATTTCAGGATGCCCGAACACAAGCCGATGCGCGTCGAGAAGCCCTGGGGCTACGAGCTGATCTGGGCGCACACCGAGCGCTACGTGGGCAAGATCCTCCACGTCCGCGCCGGCCACGCGCTCAGCCTGCAGTACCACCGCGCGAAGGACGAGACGATCCACCTCCTCGCCGGCCGGCTCGAGCTGCAGACCGGGGAGAGTGACGCTCTGGAACGGCGCATCCTCGCGCCGGGCGAGTCGTTCCACATCACTCCCGGCTTGCGGCACCGCATGACCGCGCTCGCGGACAGCGACGTGCTCGAGGCATCGACTCCGGAGCTCGACGACGTGGTGCGCCTCGAGGACCGCTACGGGAGGGTGCCCTGAATGCGGGCAGTGGTGCTGGGCGGCGCGGGGTTCATCGGCAGCCATCTCGTCGATCGGCTGCTCGGCGCCGGCCACGAGGTGGTCGCGGTAGACAGCTACCTCACCGGGCGCCGCGAGAACCTCGCTCATCTCGAAGGCGCGCCGCGCTTCCGCGTGGTCGAGCACGACGTCTGCCGGCCCATCCCGGTGATCGGCCCGGCGGCGGTGGTGTTCAACCTCGCCTCGCCTGCCTCGCCGCTCGACTACGACCGCTTGCCGCTCCAGACGCTGGAGGTCGGATCGACGGGGACCCGCAACGCGCTCGACCTGGCGCGGGCCGCCGGCGCGGCGATGGTGCAGGCGTCGACCTCCGAGGTGTACGGCGACCCGCTCGAGCACCCGCAGCGCGAGACGTACTTCGGAAACGTCAACCCGGTCGGGCCGCGCGCCTGCTACGACGAGTCGAAGCGGTTCGGGGAGGCCCTCGTCACTTCCTACGCCCGCGTACACGGGACGGAAGTCCGCATCGCGCGCATCTTCAACACCTACGGCCCGCGCATGCGCGTCGACGACGGCCGGGTGGTGCCGGCGTTCGTCACGCAGGCCATCCGCGGCCAGGATTTCACCGTCTTCGGCGACGGCACCCAGACGCGCAGCTTCTGCTACGTGGACGACCTGGTCGACGGGCTGGTCGCCCTCTGGCAGCGGGGCGACGGGCTGCCGGTGAACCTGGGCAACCCCGACGAGCTCACGCTGCTCGAGCTGGCCGAGGTGGTCCGCCGCGCCGCGGGCGGCGGGGGCAAGGTGCGATCGGCGCGTCCGCTCCCGGAGAACGACCCCCGCCAGCGCCGCCCGGACATCTCCCGCGCCCGCTCGCTGCTAGGCTGGGAGCCCCGCGTCCCCCTCGACCGCGGGCTCCGTCCCACCATCGAGTGGTTCCGCGGCGAGCTCGCCGGCCGCTGAAGCGCCGCTTTCGAAAAGCGCAGCGCCGCCGGACGCGGCGCCGCGAATCGCCGCTCCGAAAGCGCAGCGCCGCCGAATACGGCGGCGGCTGATTGTGCCACCGGGATCGCCGTGTTAGACCCCGCCCTCCCCCAATGCCCGCCGAGAACCAGCACCTGCGCAACTTCTCCATCATCGCGCACATCGATCACGGGAAGAGCACGCTGAGCGACCGGCTGCTGGAGAAGACCGGGACGGTGACCGCGCGCGAGGCGCAGGACCAGTTCCTCGACAACATGGAGCTGGAGCGGGAGCGCGGGATCACCATCAAGGCGCAGTCGGTGCGGATGAACTGGCGCAGCAAGAGGGACGGCAAGGACTACGTGTTGAACCTCATCGACACGCCTGGGCACGTCGACTTCGCCTATGAGGTGAGCCGTTCGCTGTCCGCCTGCGAGGGGGCCGTGCTGGTGGTCGACGCCTCGCAGGGCGTGGAGGCGCAGACGCTCGCGAACGTCTACCTCGCCCTCGAGCACGACCTGACCGTGGTGCCGGTGATCAACAAGATCGACCTCCCCAGCGCGGACGTGGAGGGCACCCGGCGCGAGATCGAGGAGGTGATCGGGCTCGACGCCTCGCGCGCGGTCCCCACCAGCGCCAAGGAGGGCGTCGGCATCGAGGAGCTGCTCGAGGAGATCGTCCACGACGTGCCGCCGCCCAAGGGCGACCCGGCGGCTCCGCTCAAGGCGCTCATCTTCGACAGCTGGTACGACAGCTACCGCGGCGTGATCATGCTGGTGCGCATCGTCGAGGGGACGGTCCGCCCGCGCCAGAAGATCGTGTTCATGTCCAACCGCCGCGAGTACGAGGTGAGCGAAGTGGGCGTGTTCGCCCCGAAGGCGCGGGGGAAGGAGAACCTGATCGCGGGCGAGGTCGGATTCGTGGTGGCCAACGTGAAGGTCATCCAGGACGCCAAGGTCGGCGATACCCTGACCGACCCGCTCCGCCCGACCGATGCGGCGCTGCCCGGGTTCAAGGAGATCAAGCCGATGGTGTTCTCCGGGATCTTCCCGGTGGACTCCGCCGACTACGAATCGACCCGCGACGCGCTGGAGAAGCTGCGCCTGAACGACAGCGCCTTCGTCTACGAGCCGGAGACCTCGCAGGCGCTGGGCTTCGGCTTCCGCTGCGGCTACCTGGGCCTCCTGCACATGGACATCGTGCAGGAGCGCCTCGAGCGCGAGTACGGCCTCAACCTCATCACCACCGCTCCGTCCGTCGTCTACAAGATCGTGAAGAAGGACGGCAGCGAGCAGCTGATCGACAATCCCGCCAAGCTGCCGCCGGAAGGTGAGATCGAGAAGCTCCTGGAGCCGATGCTCAACGCCCACATCTACGTGCCCAACGAATATGTGGGAGCGGTGCTGCAGCTGTGCCAGGACCGGCGCGGCACGCAGAAGGACATCAAGTACATCGGGACCAAGCGCGTCCAGATCACCTACGAGATCCCGCTCGCCGAGGTGGTGTTCGACTTCTTCGACAAGCTGAAAAGCATCTCGCGCGGTTATGCTTCCCTGGACTACGAGCCGGTCGGCTACCAGGAAGCGGACCTCGTGAAGCTGGACATCCTCATCAACGGCGAGCCGGTGGACGCCCTCTCCACCATCGTGCACCGGGAGCGCGCCTACCAGCGCGGCCGCCTCGTCTGCGAGAAGCTCAAGGAGGAGATCCCCAAGCAGATGTACGAGGTGGCCATCCAGGCGGCGATCGGTAGCCGGGTGATCGCGCGCGAGACCCAGAAGGCGATGCGCAAGAACGTGCTCGCGAAGTGCTATGGCGGCGACATCTCGCGCAAGCGGAAGCTCCTGGAGAAGCAGAAGGAAGGCAAGAAGCGCATGAAGGCGGTCGGCTCGGTGGAGATCCCGCAGGAGGCGTTCCTGGCGGTGCTCAAGGTGGACGGATGAACACGGCCAAGGAGCGCGCCGCCAACGTGAAGCGCGAGGAGCAGGATCGCGACGCCCAACTGGTGGCGGCGGCCGACCGCGGCGCGCGTGACTTCTACAAGGCCTCCGGGTACGGGCGCCTGCTCGCCATCGGCGCGGCCGCGGCCGCCTTGGCGGTATTCGCGCAGTGGAAGCTACGCCACCAGGACTATCTGTTCGGGTCGCTGGCCGTGTTCGCGGCGGTGTTCGTGCTCTCCCTGATCGGATCCGCCATGCCCTACGGCGTGCGCAAGCGAGCGCGCAACGAGGCGCGCTCGGTGCGCCGGGCGGCGGTGCGGATGCTGCGGCGCAACCGCTCGCGCATCCCCGAGGCCGCGGCGCAGGAGGTGGAGCGCGGCATTCGCGGGGTGGACGAGGCGCTGAACGGCAGCCGGACCGGAACCGCCGCGCTGGAGGCGCGCACCCGGCTGGACGCCTCGCTCGATCAGCACCTCGCCTTCGCCCGCAAGAGCGCGGCGCGCGAGTACACCGAGAGCATCGGCGGCGCCATCCTGGTGGCGCTGCTCCTGCGCGCCTTCGTCTTCGAGCCCTTCCACATCCCGTCCGGCTCGATGATCCCCACCTTGCTGGTGGGCGACTTCATCTTCGTCAACAAGATGGCGTACGGGCTCCGCGTCCCGTTCACCGATGCGTCGCACGTCCACAAGATCGGCGAGGGCGCGCCCAAGCGCGGGGACGTGGTGGTCTTCATCGTGCCCCAGCATCCGGACGTGGACTACGTGAAGCGGGTCGTCGGCCTGCCCGGGGACCACATCGAGATCCGCGACAACGTCGTCTACATCAACGGGGTCGAGCAGAAGCGCCAGTCGGTCGGCGAGTACCGGTACACCGAGCACTCGGAATTCACCGACACCGACATCGAGGTGACGGCCGACGAGTACATCGAGGACCTCGGCGGGGTGCGCCACCCCGTGCTGCAGCGCAAGGACGCCGGATTCGCGCGCAACATGTCGTTCGTCGTCGACCCCGGCCGCCTCTTCATGATGGGCGACAACCGCGACAACTCCGCCGACAGCCGGGTCGAGGGCGGCATCGGGCAGATCCCCTTCAGCTACGTGAAGGGCCGCGCCAGCATCATCTGGATCTCCTTCGGAGGCCGGGCCGGCATCCGGTTCGAGCGCATCTTCCGCGCGGTGCACTGACA